>Ga0209810_1000272_pt1 | contig 136357 bp, 113 predicted proteins | sample Coa_R1_7_FD_187159 | JGI IMG/M metagenome (GOLD analysis project Ga0209810, IMG submission 187159) | Surface soil microbial communities from Centralia Pennsylvania, which are recovering from an underground coalmine fire - Coalmine... | ecosystem: Environmental > Terrestrial > Soil >...
AGGAGAAGCCGACTGTTTTCAAAATGGTCTGCACATGTATTCAACCTGAGCCAATCGCCTCAAAAAGAGAACGGAGTTTCAGGATGAAAAAACCATCCAAGTAGCCAGGTCTACAAGGATGGTTCTCAAGGAGCCGCTATCGCAAACAGGTTGTTGCCAGCTGGGCAAGCTCTGCTGCACAGAAGAATGCAAGCGATGCAAGCGTCACGATGCACGCTCTTTTTGCCAGCGATGCAAGTGATGAGGAAACAGCACCGGGAAAGCTGGACGGTGGAAGAATACCAGGAGAGGAGAGATAGATGCTGATCAGCAAGAAAATCCGGCTTGAGGTAAGCGAACACGACGCCGAAACCTTCGCGTTCATGCAGGCCAAGTGTCGAGGTCTCTACAACTGGTGGGTGATGGTGCGAACCGTTCTTCCGAAATGAGCGAAAGCTCAAGGATGGAAGGTCCAGGAAAAATGACTGGATAACTGAGTATTCGATGTGAGGTGAAATCCCTGACCAACAAAGTGAGTGTTTGATAGCAACGGCCCTCCTGTAGCGACTGGTCATCAATCAGGAAAGCGGGCGGTAATGCGGATAAACTGCAAATCCGATGCGGTGACTCCGCTAGCTGGCTGTCATGGTGAGATACTCTCCACCAGGAGAGGAAATCGAAGGCACGTTGGAAGCGTCGTTAACCAGAACAGGCTCACGCGGGTTAAAGAGCCTGCCCAAAATGGGAAAAGCGAACGGTGGCTCCCATCACAGAAGCCACAAAGACGAGCGGACATGATACGACTCGTTCTCACGCGAAAGTAGCTCGGCGTAGAGTGCTAACCTAAAACAGCATCAAACGAATACTCGGAACGGGATAACCACAGGAAGACTCTCACTGGACGGACGATACGGTGAGTAGGTGCCAACCAAGGTCCCCTGTGGAGAGATTGTCCAAGAAGCAAACGCCTCTGGGAAAGCCAGAGGATATGCTGACGTGGACACGGTTGTATGGAAGATAGAGAGTAAGTACGATGGCAAATAGGAAAGCGCCGCAAGACAATCAAAACCAAACGATTGACCCTACGAGCGAGGCTTGGAACGAGTTGCCCTGGCGCAAGCTAGAACAGCATGTATACCGCATCCAAAAACGCATCTATCAAGCCAGCCAACGTGGAAACAAAAGGACAGTTCAAAAACTGCAAAAACTGCTGATGAAATCCGAAGCTGCAAGGCTAGTGGCGGTGCGACGGGTAACTCAAGATAACCAGGGGAAAAAGACGGCGGGAGTTGACGGAGTAAAGAACGTCAAGCCTGCACAACGATTTACTCTGGCAAAGCAAGCTCATCCGAAACACTGGAAACACCAGAAGCCAAAACCTGTTCGCAGAGTGTGGATACCAAAACCAGGGAAAGCGGAAAAACGCCCTCTGGGTATACCTACAATGCTTGAAAGAGCAAAACAGGCATTGGTAAAAACAGGACTCGAACCGGAATGGGAGGCGATGTTCGACGCAAATAGCTACGGTTTTCGCCCAGGACGCTCAGGCCATGATGCCATCGGAGCAATCTTCAACGCGATCAGATACAAACCGAAATATGTATTTGATGCCGACATTTCCGGCTGCTTCGACAACATCAATCAAAAGGCTCTGGTGGAAAAGCTCCACACCTACCCGGCAATGAGACAGGCCATACAAGCATGGCTCAAAGCCGGAGTCATGGATGGAGTGGAATTTGCCAAGACAGAGAAAGGAACACCCCAGGGTGGCCCACTCTCACCGCTCCTGGCAAATGTGGCACTTCACGGGATAGAAGCAATCGTTACAGAGGCAAATACCAGCAGAAGCTCGGAAAAACCCATCCTGGTCCGATATGCCGATGATTTCGTGCTTTTCCACTCAGACGAACAGAAGTTGCAGCAAGCAGCAGAGGCCGTCAAAGAGCATTTAGCTGGCATGGGATTGGAATTAAAACCGAGCAAAACGAAATGGACGCACACAGTAACCCCATATCAGGGAGAAGTGGGCTTCAATTTTCTCGGCTTTCATGTGAGACAACACCCGGTAGGAAAGAACCGAACCGGGAAAGATCCACAGGGAAGAAGGCTCGGTTTCAAAACCCTCATCACACCGAGCAAAGAAGCTATCAAGAGGCACACCCACGCGATCAAGGAAAGGCTGAGAGGGATGAGGAGCATCTCGCAAGAGAAACTTATCAAACAACTCAACCCGGTGATACGAGGAGGGTCCAGGTACTACCGATCAGTGGTAGCAGCCAAGACCTTCTCAACGCGTGACTACATTCTCTACCACCAACTTGAACAATGGGCCAGGCACAAACACCCGACCAGAGGGGAGCGGTGGATACATCGAAAATACTGGCGAAAAGACGAAACGCGAAACTGGGTATTCTCAACCTCAGAGAAGCAGGAAATCTGGCAGCATAGCAAAACGAGTATCCAACGACATGCAAAGGTAAAGGGAGAAGCCAGCCTCTATGATGGAAATATGCTCTATTGGAGCCAAAGACTTAAACATCACCCGATGCTCAAAGGGACACTCGCAAGGCTCCTCCAAAAGCAAGAAGGAAAATGCAGATGGTGTGAACTCTATTTTCGACCAGGGGATCTCATAGAGATAGATCACATCACGCCCAAAAGTGAAGGAGGCGGAGAAGAACTGAGCAACAAGTTCGCTCTCCACCGACATTGCCACGACTCGCGGCACGCAAAGAATACCGCGAAGAGTGTCGATAACAACGACCATACACTGAGTAGCTGAATGAAGGGAAACTTTCATGTTCAGTTTCGGAGCAGCAGGAAGAGGAGTGATCTTCTTCATTGACTGTAACAACATTCGCTCGAAGCGAGACAAATGCAAGAAGGGGTCACGCCGCTATCGCCACTTGAGTCAGGTCTACCAGCGCGTGTCACAGCAGAAACGCAACAAGCAGCACGATTCTCTGCACAAGGCGAGTCATCTGATCGCCCACAAGCTGGATGAAAGAACCGTGGTGGTGGGAGATCTCAGTCAACGGCAAATGGTGATGAACGAACATCGAGAGCGGAACAAGTACCTCAACCGAGCAGTGTTCAACGACTGGGGCTTGTATCCCTTCACACAAATGCTCATCTACAAATGCCAGTTGTACGGAAAAGACCTCCACTTTTTAGATGAACGCGAGACGTCGAAAACCTGTAGCGGCTGTGGGCACAAGCAAGCCATGCCGCTCTGGAAACGGACGTATTGTTGCACGGAATGCGGACTCGTCATGGATCGCGACGACAATAGCGCCGTCAACATCTTGATGAGGTTCCTTGCCCGGCTGGGGCCACACACGGGCGATCCCGTGCGGTGTGCGGTCGTTTTCCCCGCAATCGACAATGTAAATACGTTTGAACACATTTAGAATGGCAGATAGGTATGCAGGAGAAGAGTATCCTTGTTGTTGGTAGTCTGAACATGGACCAGGTTGTGCATGTGCCACATATTCCCCAGCTGGGGGAAACATTATTAGGGGCAGGTTCGCTACGGCTTATTCCCGGTGGCAAAGGAGCCAACCAGGCGGTAGCAATGGCGAAGCTGGGCGCGCCTGTGACCATGGCAGGGCGAGTAGGAAGCGATCCTTTTGGAGCGCAGCTTATTAGCTCATTGCGGGCAAATGGGGTCGATGCGGGACTGGTCGTTGTCGATGAACAAGAAATGACCGGCACGGCATTTATTTTTCTCGCACCCGATGGTGATAATGCTATTGTGGTGGCTTCCGGCGCCAACATGCAGGTCGGGCAGGATCAGGAGCAAATGAGGCGTATTTCTGAGGCGCTTGTGCCTGCCAGGGCGCTGGTGTTACAACTGGAGATTCCATTGGAGACCGTTAAGACATTGATCGCAGCAGCGCATGACCGGAGCGTACCGGTAGTGCTGAATCTGGCTCCTGCCCAGCCGCTGCCGTGGGAGATACTCCAACAGGTGGATATATTGATCGTCAATGAGAATGAAGCCAGCCTGCTCAGTGGTCAACGTGTAGAGAGCCGCGAAGATGCCTACATTGTGGCTACCGTCCTGCGCGAACATGGCATATCCACGGTCGTCATCACCCTGGGCGCGCAAGGCGCTTTACTTGCTCATGACGATGGTATGGGGGGCACAAACATCGTCTATCAAGACGCCCCAAAAGTGCAGGTCATCGATACCACTGCCGCGGGCGATTGCTTTGCCGGAGCACTGGCGGTGGCTTTGACGGAAGGCCAGACGCCCCAGGATGCCCTACGCTTCGCCGTCTATGCCGGAGCCTTGAAGGTGACGAAATTCGGCGCCCAGACGGGACTACCAGGTAGGGCAGAGGTGGAGGCGCTACTGCGAGCATCGTAGCCAAAAAATTTCATAGCAATTTCATCCCTCATATGCTATCCTCTATTACAATCAAAGCAATAAAGAGGTGAACAGATGACAGTCTATCCGCAGCGTCGAACCTCTGAGCGGGACGACAGGAGTGAAGGAGTTTCTACCATGTCAATCAGCTACCACGATGTCGAAAAGCTCCAGGCGCTTTACCCCAACCATCAAATCGAATTGAAAGAAGGTAAACTTATTCTTATGGGTCCATCGGATGCCATATCAGCTATAATCGGAGCTCGTTTCATAGCATTCTTAAGTCCCTGGGTATTTCGCAATAATCGGGGGCAGGTCCTGGATTCGAGTATCGGTTATCGTTTACCTGATGGTGATCTGCTGTCTCCTGCTGTCTCTTTTGTTTCACGAGAGCGGCTCAAACAATTTCCTCTCCCGAACTGTTCCCCGGCTGGGAAATACCCGTTACCAGTATCTGGCCGCCCGTCTTCGACTAATGTTTTTACCAAATAGAGGAATCTAGTGGCACCCCTGCGGGTGCCAGGCACAAGACAACAAGGGAGTCGTGCAAATGCAAGTAGGAGTTGGCCTGCCAACCGGCGTCCCTGGCACATATGGGCAGCTTGTCATAGAATGGGCGCACCGTGCCGATGAAGGCCCGTTTTCTAGCCTGGGCGTTATCGACCGCCTCGTCTACGATAGCTATGAGCCTTTGATTGCTCTGTCCGCTGCCGCCGGTGTTACGCGCAGAGTGAAACTCGCTACCACCATCGTCATCAGTCTTCTACATAATACCGCCATGCTTGCCAAAATGTCCGCCACGCTCGATGCCATTTCCAATGGGCGTTTAGTGCTGGGGCTGGCGGTGGGCGCCCGCGAAGAAGATTATATCGCCGCTGGCGTCGATTACCATGGGCGAGGCAAACGCCTCTCGGAGCAGCTTGCTGCCCTGCGTTCCCTGTGGGAAGATGACCAGCTTCGTCCTGCGGCAGCGCGTCCCGGTGGCCCTCCAATACTCGTCGGTGGGTTGAGCGACTCGGGGTTTGCGCGCATGGCCCGTTATACTGATGGCTATGTGCATGGTGGGGGTCCGCCAAGGGCATTTGCGCGAGCCGCTGATAAGGTGTTCGCGGCCTGGAGCGATGCCGGACGACCGGGTAGGCCCCGGTTATGGGCGCAAGGCTATTTTGCGCTCGGCGACGATGAAGTTGTCGAAAAGGGCAGGCGTTACATGCGCGACTATTATGCCTTTACCGGGCCATTTGCCGAGAGGATTGTTGCCGGAATGCTTACCACTCCCCAGGCCATCGCGCAATTTATCCGCGGCTATGAGGATGCCGGTTGCGATGAACTGGTATTGTTTCCCACCGTACCCGATCTTGCTCAGCTTGACAGGCTGGCCGATGTACTGAATGGGCTGGGAAGGAAACCATCATGAAGATTGTGATTCTTGGCGCGGGTCCGGCAGGACTCTATGCGGGGTTGCTCATTAAAAAAGCCAATCCCGCGCACGATATTTCTATCATCGAACGCAATCCTGCCGATGTCACCTATGGCTGGGGCGTCGTCTTCTCTGACCGCACCCTGGCGTCGTTCCAGCGCGCCGATTATAAAACCTATGAGCAGATTCGCGATCATTTCGTGATCTGGAACGATATCGATACCCGTTATCGCGGTGAAACAATCCGTTGCGGCGGTCATGTGATTGCCAGTATCTCGCGCAAGCTGCTGCTGAACATCTTGCAAAGGCGCTGCGCTGAACTCGGTATCAGCCTCACGTTTGGTCGCGAGATTGCTGATCTCTCCGAACTCGGCAGCTATGACCTGCTGGTTGCCGCCGATGGCATTAACAGTATCGTGCGCAAAACATACGAACCCATTTTCAAGCCGAGCATCGAGTTGGGCAAGGCAAGGTATATCTGGCTCGGCGCAAACAAAGTCCTCGATGCCTTCACCTTTATCTTTCGCGAGAACGAACAAGGTCTTTTCCAGGTGCATGCTTATCCTTTCAGCGGCACCACCAGCACCTTCATCGTTGAATGCGACGAAGCAACCTGGTTGCGCGCGGGGCTTGACCAGGCCGATGAAGCACAAAGCCTTGCCTTTTGCCAGCAGTTGCTGGCCGGTGATCTGAATGGGGCGCAATTGCTCTCGAATAACTCGAAGTGGATTAACTTTGCCACGCTCAAGACCCGCCACTGGCACCATCAGAATATCGTGCTGCTGGGAGATGCCGTTCACACCGCTCATTTTTCGATTGGCTCAGGGACAAAGCTGGCTATGGAGGATGCAATCGCATTGGCGGGCGCACTGGAACAACATTCCGATCTCGAAACCGCTCTTAATGAGTATGAATTGGAGCGCAAGCCGGTGGTCGAAACCTTTCAGCGCGCTGCCCAGGAAAGCCAGACCTATTTCGAGACGCTCAAACGCTACCTTGGCCTGGAGCCGTTGCAGTTCACGTTCCAGCTATTGACGCGCAGTGGCAGGATTACCTATGACGATCTGCGCATGCGCGATATCCATTTCGTCGAAGCGGTTGATCGCTGGTTTGCGTTCAGAGCTTTCGGTGATCTGCCTACTGACGTCGAGGATGGAGAACTATCTCCTGATGATATATCCATAGTTGTTCCGCCCGTCGCTGCCCCTGCCATCATCGCCTCGTCGGCTGCATTCACACTACTGCGGCTGCGGGATCTCGTGCTATCCAATCGTATTGCCGTTTGTCATACGACTCATCGTGCTTCATCCTATTACCCTGTACAAAACGGGCTGCTCAACGAAGCCTACGCTAACCAGCTCGTCAGCCTCGGCCTCAGTGGAGCGGGCCTGGTGCTGACCGAAATCGTCGCTGTTTCCCCTGGTGGACGCATTAGTCCTGATTGTCCCGGCATGTATGATGCTTCCCATGAGTTTGCCTGGGAATGGACGGTTGCGGGTTTTCATGGCAACACGCTGGCGAAAATGGCTATCCAACTCGGTCACGCCGGGCACCGTGGCTCGACCCGCCCGCGTTCAGAAGGCCTGGACAGGCCACTGCGGAATGGCAACTGGCCGCTACTCTCGGCCTCACCCCTGCCCTATACATCCCATAGCCAGGTTCCTAAAGAGATGGATCTTGAAGATATGCAGCGTGTGCGCGATGATTTTGTACGGGCGGCACAAATGGCAGGGGAAGCGCACTTCGACATGCTGCAACTGCACTTTGGTCATGGTTATCTGCTGGCCAGCTTTCTCTCCCCGCTCACCAACAGGCGCACCGATGAATACGGCGGAGACTTGCAGCATCGCATGCGCTATCCATTAGAGGTTTTCGATGCTGTACGCGCGGTCTGGCCAGAAGATAAGCCTATCTCGGTTGCCTTATCTGTTACTGATGGCGTAAAAGGTGGCTTCGAAATAGAGGATGCAATTGTTGTTGCGCAGGCGCTTAAGGAGCATGGTTGTGATATAATCCAGGTACTCGCGGGCCAGACCACTATGGACGGCGAACCCGCTTATGGCCGTGGTTTCCTGACTTCTTTGAGCGACCGCGTGCGCAACGAAGCAGGCATTCCTACGATGGTGGGCGGCTATCTAACCACGAGCGACGAGGTCAATACTATTCTGGCCGCCGGTCGCGCCGACCTCTGTCTCATGGACTCGCCGCACCTGAACGATGCAGCCTGGGCGGCTGCCATTAATATCGAACTAAATGAGGATTTGCTCCAATATAAGGAGCTGCATAGCTAGTTTCAATCCACAGCGAGAGGTCGGGAAAGGGTTCAGCTCCTGCCGCTTTCCATAGGGGAGCATACTGGCAAACCCGAAAAAGTCAAGTGGAAATGTACTAGAGAGGCGGGTACAGCGATATGGCAGACGAAAATAATCTCGTACTTGCGGGAAAACGAGCAGTAGTAACCGGTGCAGGTCGAGGCATAGGACGCAGCATTGCCCTTGCTCTCGCTGGAGCAGGCGCGGACGTGGCCGTGACCGCTCGCACGATAGCTGATCTCGAAACATTAGTCGAGCAGATTTCTGCAATGGGCCGTAAAAGCCTGTCGGCTCCCTGCGACGTAACCGAGCCTGAGCAGGTGCAGTCGATGGCTCAGACCTTTCTTGAAGGTCTCGGAGGAGTAGACATCCTGGTTAATAATGCCGGCAATGCAGGTAGTCACAAGTTCCTGAATCATCCCGACGAGCTGTGGCACCGCATGCTTGCCATCAACCTGACCAGTGTCTACTACGTCACCAAAGCCTTCGTGCCCGCTCTCATAAATCAGCGCAGTGGTCGCATTATCAACATCGCCTCGATTGCCTCGCGTGTTGGCGGCAGCTACATCGCGGCCTATACCGCTGCCAAGCATGGCGTACTTGGCCTGACTCGCGCTCTCGCCGTCGAATTGCTGCCCTATAACATCACGGTGAATGCCATCTGCCCCGGCTATGTAGACACGCCCATGACCGACGCGAGCGTTGCCAACATCTCGAGCCGCACCGGCATGCCAGAGGAGAAGGCGCGCGAAGTCTTAGCAAAAACCAGCCCTCAGAATCGCCTGATAGAGCCGGAGGAGATAGCGGCAATTGCCCTCTTCCTGGCGCAGGATGTGACCAAAGGCATTACCGGGCAGGCGTTCAATATCGATGGCGGCGGCGTGATGTCGTAAGCCGCCAGCTCGTAGGGACCGATTGATCGCGCTCAGCGCCGGTGATGAATTTTTTCGATCAAGACCGGTAATCCGAGCAGTCTACCATGTCATTCTGAGCGGAGCGAAGAATCTTAGCTGGACTCGACGCAGATTCTTCGCTCCGCTCAGAATGACATGCAATGGTAAAGGAATCATGAAAGAGGTGTAGCATGCCCTATCAGAATGACATGCAATGGTAAATGACATGCAATGGTAAAGGAATCATGAAAGAGGTGTAGCATGCCCTACGATTTTCTCTACGAAGTAAGCGACGGCATCGCAACCCTGACGCTGAATCGTCCCGAAGTGATGAACGCGCTCACTTTCGAGGTATACGCCCAGCTTCGTGACCTGTTTGAGACGCTGCGTTACGACGATGCTGTGCGCGCCGTGGTGCTGACCGGCGCGGGGGATAATTTCTGCTCCGGTGGTGATGTGCATGCCATTATCGGCGAATTATTGAAACGCGATATGAAAGGCCACCTGGAATTTACACGCATGACCGGAGCCGTCGTCCATAACATGCGGCAACTAGATAAACCGATTATCGCGGCCCTCAACGGCATGACTGCCGGAGCGGGAGCCGTACTTGCCCTCGCGTCCGATCTGCGCATCGCCTCTGAGAAAGCGCGTTTCGCTTTCCTCTTCACAAAAGTCGGACTGACCGGTGCCGATATGGGTGCTGGTTACCTGCTGCCGCGTGTGGTGGGAGCCGGGCGCGCCTTCGAATTACTGCTGCTGGGCGATACCATCGATGTCGCCACTGCCGAACGCTATGGTCTCGTCAATCTCGTCGTTCCACATGACGAACTGCTATCAAAAGCGCGCGAATGGGCAAAGAGACTGGCCGATGGCCCGGCCCTGGCTATTTCGATGACCAAGCGTATGATTAACTCCGAACTGGATATGGACTTCGTCTCCGCCATCGAAGCTGAGGCCCAGGCGCAGGCCCTGATGCTTATGGGCGATGCCCATCGTGAGTTTTATGAAAGGTTTAAGGCGAGGCAGCAGAAGATCTCATGAAGAGGAACCGCCCGCTGGAACCACCGCCAGGATACCCACTCCAGAAGATGAGGAAGGATCAGGCCCAGGCACGCTAAGGTTGCCTGCAACTTTCCCATCAGAGAGGCGCAGTACCTGTATCTGACCACTGTAGTAATTGGCATAAAGAACATTCGTGCCGGGAACGATCTGAGGCGCAGAAGAAAACTCAATTGAAGCACGCGAGAGAGCGGAATCCGTCCAACGTACATGACCATTATTTGCATCAAGGGAGATGATAGAGGCATTGCTTTTACCATCCTCTCGTGAAACGGTGATTGATACGATTCCGTTCTGCACCGTCAGTGACCAGACGCCTGCTGAAGCAGGATAGTGCCACAGTTGTGTTCCATCTGCCGCTCGCACCGCGTATACGCTTCCGCTTGCCGCGTAGGTAGTGTTGTCCTGGGTCGTCTGGAATTGAACTGTATTGCTATAAACAACACCGTTGAACTCGGTGAGGCTATAAACCTCTCCATCAAGCGAAACACTCCATCTTGCCGCTCCATTGGTTGCATCAAACCCATACAGATGACGATGGCCCGGCTGATCTACAGCAGATGCGGAAATGCAGAGGATGCCGTTCACCACCAATCCGCCAGTGTAATCCGGCTGCTCGTTATCTGTCGGAATCTTCTTTTGCCAGAGAATCACACCATTTTTAGCATTGATGGCATAGAGCGTCGTCGTTGGCGCATCGATTTTGCCAGTATACGTTGTTCCATAGAGTATTTTGTTGGTCGCAGCTTCCAGAGTAAGCCCGGCTGCGGCATCGACAAGATGATCCCGTGTCGCAATGCCCGTTCCGTTATAACGGTGCTGCCAGCGAATCGTTCCCATCACGGCATCCAGGGCTGTTACAATACTATAACCTTTCGCATCCTCTGCTTCTGAAAGATAGACAGTCCCATCAGCAAGCAGTGGGTTTCCTAGAAGATTGAGACTGGCAGTCTGATAATCAACTTTGAACCGCCAGCGTACCGTTCCATCAGCTGTATTGATGGCGTAAAAGTAGTAGCCATTACTACCGGTGCCGAGCGCGTACAGGATATTTCCTATCACCTGTCCGTCCGGCGGAACAGGGTCGGTACCATTCTGGATAGGCATCTTAAAGCTCCAGACTTGCTTATGTGTCGCGGCGTCGTAGCGGTAAATCGTGTTATTCACTATGAGATAGAGCGCATCTGAACGTACAACCGGTTGCTTTGTTGGAGTCTGATGTCCCGTGGCAGGCTTCTGTCCTTGATGAGCTTGCTGTAGCACGACAAGCATGCTTCCGACCAGCAGAATAGCAAACACGATTGCCGCGATCGTGCTGAGGCGGCGCAGGGGTACATTTTGGGATTGCGAACCCTTAAAAACCAGTTTCATGGGCTTGCTCCTATCATTCTGCGTATGGGTGCCCTGACGTATCTCTGGTATTACTGCGCTGCGGGATGCGCGATGCTGCGCAAGACGGTTCCAGACTCGCTCTACCGGTTCATTGCTTGCATTGCCGGCAGAGTAATAGTCCTGTAGGGTGCGGACAATCTGAATATCAAGAGGGTCAGAATGCTGAGTGTTCTGCAGGCCTGCCTGGAAAGCATCGATCTGTTCGTCTACTGTATCTGCATGAAAATGTTCGCGTTCATAATTTGCCATATGAATCCTCCTCTGATCTTATTGTCTGTAAATGCCGCGCAGCGTATTGAGCGCACGTGAAAGCATGGTGCGAATTGCGCCTTCGTTTTTATTGAGAATGGTAGCGATCTCAGCACAGCGCAAACCGGCCATGAAGCGCAGCTCTAACACTTCCTGTTGCGACACCGGCAATTGTTTCAGATAGGCATGAAGATGTTCATACTCTTCCTGTTGTAATGCAAGCTCATCAGGAGTCGCTTCGTCGTCGATGTTTTCGGCCAGGTGATCGAGCGGGACCATACTCCAACGGGAACTTCTTCTGTGGTAATCGATGATCTTATTACGGGCAACCGTCCAGAGCCATGCTCTTCGTTCGTCTTCAGGCATCATCGCAAGTTTTTGTTCATGCTCCATTGCTATCAAGAAAACTTCAAAGAGCAGATCTTCAGCATCGTTTGATGTTTGCGCATGCCGGCATACGTAGGCATACATTTTTGATGCGCATTGCCGGTAGCATTCCGCGATTACTGAGCCATCTCCCGCGGGAATATCTGCCCGGTCATCTTTCCTACCCTGATGGGATGAGTGCATTTTTCAACCCTCACGTCTTTTTGTAGAGATATCTCGTACATAGCAACGTCCAACGGGCAGAAATGTTACATTGTTGTGACACAACAACTCGTGCTATACTGTCACCATGCCGGATTGTTCTGTAGGGCGCACCCTTGCGGTCGCCTGCTGAGGTGATGCAGATGCAAAAAACGATCATCAATCCTCCCACGCTGGCCCGGCCACGAGGCTTCAGCCATGGTGTGCTCGTCACGGGTGGGCAACTTCTCTTCCTGGCCGGTCAGACCGGTAGTAACGCGGAAGGCAATATCATAGACGGAGACCTGGTAGGCCAGTATGAACAGGTTTTGCGCAATCTTCAAACGGTGGTCGAGGCGGCGGGCGGCACTATGCAGGATATTACCAAAATCAATATTTTTGTACGCGACCGCGACGACTACCTCGCGCACCTCAAGTCCCTGGGTCAGGTTCATCGCTCATTCTTTGGCGATTACTATCCGGCCACTGCCCTGTTTGAGATCTCGCGCTTTTTCCAGGACGATGCACTGATCGAGATAGAGGGTATGGCCGTAGTAAATCCAGATTCGAAAGCATAATCTGCTTGAATGGCGTTGCAATGAAAAAGGTTCTCTGGCATGTCATTCTGAGTGCCATGAAAAAGGCTTTTTGGATGTCATTCCGAGCGCAGCGAAGAATCGAAGGCATTCACCCTGGCATGTCATTCTGAGCGCAGCGAAGAATCTGCGTCGAGGCCGCCGGGATTCTGAGCGCAGCGAAGAATGACATGGGGTGGGTACTTTCCTTATAGTATACTGTTCACATAGAGAGAGTAACTACATGGACTTCGAACTGACAGAAGCACAAAAACGAGTCCAGGCCAGGGCGCGCCAGTTTGCTGAGCAAGAAGTTGCTCCGCTGGCACGCGAGGCCGATGAGAAAGGCCGGTTTCCCTTGCAACTTGTGCGTCGCATGGGTGAGCTTGGCTTCCTGGCCGGGCCGATTGATCCAGCATACGGTGGCTCCGGCATGGACTACGTCAGTTATGCCCTGCTGTGCGAAGAATTGGGACGGGTCGATTCCTCTGTGCGTGGTTTCCTGACCGTGCATGCCAGTCTCGTTTCGTTGTGCATTCAGGAATGGGGTACCGAAGAGCAGAAACGCTACTACCTGCCCCGCCTGGCAAGCGGCGAATGGATTGGCTGCTACGCGCTGACAGAGCCGAACGCGGGTTCCGATGTCGCCAGCATGGAGACGACCGCGCGCGAAGAGGGTGATAGCTACATCCTGAACGGCGAGAAAATCTGGATCACCAACGGTACCAGCGCCCGAATCGCCATCGTCTTTGCCAGCCGGGATCGTTCAGCGCGGCACAAAGGCATCTGCGCCTTTATCGTCGATACCGACGCTCCCGGTTTCCAGCGCGAGCCGATGCCGGGTAAAGAATTGGGCCATCGCGCTTCCGAGCATGTCCATATTATCCTAAAAGAATGTCGCGTGCCGAAAAGTGCCTTGCTGGGCGCTCCCGGCGAGGGCTTCAAGCTTGCCATGTCTGCCCTGGATCGCGGTCGCCTGGGTGTGGCTGCCGGAGCAGTAGGTGTGGCGCAGGCGTGTCTTGATGCCTGTGTCGCATATGCAAAAGAACGCCGCCAGTTTGGTCAGCGCATCGCCGATTTCGAGATGATACAGGCGACTCTGGCCGATATGGCCGCCGACGTAGAGGCTTCCCGCCTGCTTGTTTACCAGGCCGCCTGGACGAAAGACCAGAACCTGCCGGCGACGAAAGCTACATCCATTGCCAAGCTCTTCGCGACAGAGGCGGCTATGCGCGCGGCATCGCAAGCGGTCTTACTGCACGGCAATCGTGGCTATTCCAATGAATACCCGGTCGAGCGTTACTACCGCGATATCAAGGGTTTGCAAATCTATGAAGGAACCAGTCATATTCAGCGCATCATCATTGCCCGCGAACTGGTTGGACGCGCACCGTAGGGCCTATTTTGATTTTAAACGGTCAAGATCGGCAATCCGAGCGAGCCCGGCTGTGTCATTCTGAGCGCAGGAGCCGAAGCCCTGAGCAGAGCGAACGGGGAAGAATCTGCAGCGATGGCATACCGAGATTCTTCGCTGCGCTCAGAATGACACGGCTGGCTGATACTTATCGATTTTGATTGTGAAAGTTCGGCATCGGCCCTTGTGGTCGCTCTTTGCATTTAAATCAATGATGTCTATTTTATCTCGAGGAGGAGAAACGTATGGCCTATTCGGAATACTGGAATCCCAAGAACGAAACGATGCCTCGCGAGGAATTGCAGGCGCTGCAACTCCTCAAGCTCCGCCGCATGTGCGATTGGGCGTATGCCAAATCGCCATTTCACCGGCGCAAGTTCGACGCGGCAGGCTTCCATCCCGAACAGCTCAAAACGCTGGATGATCTGCGGCGCATCCCTTTTATGACGCGTGAAGAGTGGATGGAATCCATCTTCAATACTCCCATGTTCGGTGATATCACCACGACCGATCACAACCATGCCATTCGCTATCACCTCACTTCCGGCACCAGCGGGCGCACTCCCATACGCGTGCTGGATGGTACGAAGGACTGGGATTGGATCGCCGAAATGTGGTGCTACGGCCTATGGGGCTTCGGCGTGCGCCCTGAAGACAGCGTGTATTTCGCCTTTGGTTATGGCTCCTTCATCGGCTTCTGGGGCGCGCACTACTGCTGCGAGAAAATCGGCGCGCTGGTCATTCCAGGTGGCGCGCAAACTACCGAGGCTCGCGTTAAACAAATCGTCGAGATGGGCGTGACCACCGTCTGCTCCACGCCTACCTATGCCCTGACGATGTGGCAAAAGGCGCGCGAACTTGGTATTGACCTGGCAAAGGATAGCAAGGTTAACAAGCTGATCTGCTCCGGCGAACCTGCCGGCTCCATCCCCGCCGTCAAACGCCAACTGGAAGAGGCCTGGGGCGCGAAATGCGGCGATACCGCCGGTATGACCGAACTCGGCACCATCATGATCTTCGAATGCTCGCACCAGCCGGGTGGCACACATATCATCGAGGACAACTACATCGAAGAGGTACTAGACCCGGCAACCGGCGAGCCGGTAGGCTATGGCGAACTCGGCGAGCGCGTCGTGACCTCCTTTGGCCGCGGCTTCATCCCCGCCATTCGCTATCGCACCAAGGACATGGTCATGAAGGTTCCGGCCAGCACCTGTAGTTGCGGGCGCACCTGGGATATCTACGATGGTGGCATTCGCGGGCGCTGGGACGACATGAAGCTCATTCGCGGCACCAACGTCTACCCACGTGCCGTCGAATCGATTGTGCGCGAATATCCCGCCATCGACGAATTCCAGATTTACATCTGGCGCAAAGATACGCTCACAGACGAGATCACCATCAAAGTCGAGATCAAGCCTGGCTTCGAGTCACAATGGGAGACTCTGCAGCGCGACCTGGCGAAAGACCTGGCCAACGCCCACGAGGGCCTGCGCTTCAACATCGAACGTGTCGACTACGGCGTCCTGCCACACTTCGAACTGAAGGCGAAACGCCTGGTGGATGCTCGTCCCGTCGCCCAATATAATCAGTAAGAGGAGCAACAACGATGACTACAAGCACTACCGATCTCCTTGGCAAGCCGCTTACCGAACAGGAGCAAGAACTGCTCAATGTCTACGATGCATTGAAGAAACTGGCCGCGCAGGATGACCTTCCGCCCTGCGTGGCCCGCAATGTCCGCCAGGCCCTGGCCTCGATGTGGCAGGCCACCAATGACCTGGACTTGCAGTTTGAGCAGTTGTATGAATATGGCGTGTAGGATTTCTTCATGCAAGAACAGGCCTGCAACGCGCCGGCGCGTTGCAGGCCTGTTCTTGCATGAAGAAATCCTACATCATATCAAATGCTCTTTCAAAAACTCCACTGTCATGCGAATAATCTCGCGAGATCGCGCGTCGTCATTGAAAATATCGAAACCATGCCGACCTGCTGGATGATTTACGAAGGTAAACGGGATATTGCGTGTGCTTGCCTCCTGCACAAACTCGTCGATAGATTTGTTAAGGGCAGGCTGATCAAGCCCGGCTTTCGCAATAAACAGTGGGGGTATATTGCCAGGCTCTGTACGTAGATAGTATACCGGTGAAAATTCCTGAAACGTTGGCTCCTCTTCTGGCGAATAGTGGAAATACTCCTTGTTCAAAATACTCATTCCTCCGTAGTAAGAGACAATGCAGCGAATATATGGAGGCGTGCCCCGCATTGCAGTTCGCAGGCCATATAAAGCACCGGCTGAGAAAGCCCATATACAGAGAGCATGTGCATCTATTCCCAGTGATGAAGCATTCTCACGGACATAGGATACCAGGTCATCGATATCGCTCCCAACCTCATGCAACTTTGTATATCCCTCAATGGAGCGATGGTTAAAGGTAACAGCCACAAAACCTGATGCCGCTATCAATTGTCCGTAAGAAATGTAGAGTCCAATATCCTTGCCTCGTACTAGCAACTCTGGCGATAAATCTCCGCCGGAAACAAGTATGACAGCGGGACGCGTTGTACCCGGTTCCATTTCCCACGGATAGTACACGTCCATTTTTAGCGCAAGTTCGCCAATCTGCTTGAATGTAATGTCTTTCCTGACTGGAACCTGTTCCATGTCAGGAACAGCATACACTAATCGCTTACTGGCTAGCTCGTTGAACGTTGCCTTGTCCATTTGGCCCCCGTGCGGCTATATTTCTAGCAGGTGTATCTTCAAAAATTCTAATGTCGCCTGGATAATCTCCTTCGACCGTGCATCATCATCCAGCATGTCGAAGGCATGCTGCCCCGTAGCATGGTTCATGAAATCGATGTTCACATTTTTCGTGACCGCCATCGTCACAAGACGAGCGATGGATGCATTCAGCCTGGGATCATCCAAACCTGCCCGAACAACTAACAGAGGAGCGACAGTAGCACTTTTATTGACAAGTGCAGCACTTGAGAATTCATCAAGAACTTCCTGCGAAAGGTCAGGTAAAGGCGGTCCGGGAAACTCTGTTTCCTCTTGCGGCTCCTCATAGTACACTTTCAGGTCTGAAATCGCATAGTAGGAAACGATGCAGCGGATATACGCTTGATTATCTCTCAGCGCGGAACGCAGTCCAATCGGACCTCCTGCTGAGCAGACCCAGATGCCGATCTTGTTAGCATCGATGCCCAGCATTTTGCTATCATCGCGCACGAATGCAATCAGATCGTCAACATCGCTTGCTGCCTCGTACAGCTTTGCCAGCATCTCGGTAGAGCGATGGTTAAATGTAACACCGATAAGACCCATTGCCGCAGCCAGTTGTCCCCAGCAAGTGTAAGCTGCCCATTCCTTCGCATCCTTCAGAAATTCTGGTGGCCCATCTCCATGCACAAAAATCACTGCCGGAAGCCGTGTCTCTCCAGTATAGTTGGATGGATAGTACACATCCAGCTTCAATTCGTTCTCATCCACGGTTTTGTAAACGATATCTTTTTGCACGATAGCCTCTTCCATCCCAGGAATGGCATACACAACGGGTTTTAGTCGAAAATCGTCTTGCTCTTGATTGTCGCGGTTGTCTTGTTCTTCCATTTGCCTTCAGAACTCCTTTTCATATTCCTGAATTTCCAGAAGATATAGTAGCATATTCTCGCAACTGGCCCGCTGGCCCAATACTCAATTCTTCAAAACCATACTGAGAACGACCATCGAAAAAAGTTGCACTATGCTAACGGATGGGGTAGGATAAGCAAGCAGCAAAAGAAATGAAGGAGGCCGCAACTATGTCCCTGCAAGACGAAACGTTTACCCTTGGCGTCGAAGAGGAATTTCAGATCGTCAATCCTGATACATACGAATTGAGTCCAGATGCCGATCAACTGGTCCCTGAAGCCCAGAAGTTATTGGGCGAGGGCGTGCAGAATGAAATGATGCTCTCACAGGTAGAAGTGGCTACGCCCGTGTGCCGCACACTCGATGAAGTGCGAGCAGAACTGACACGCATGCGTTCGGGCTTGATAGACATAGCAGGGCGTATGGGAAGGCAAATCGCCGCCGCAGGTACGCATCCATTTTCGCCCTGGCAAGAACAGCTCATCACTCCCAGGGAACGCTATCAACAGCTTGTGCGCCAGCAGCAGCGTATGGTGCGCCAGCAGGTTATTTTTGGCTGTCACGTGCATGTTGGCCTGAAAGACCGCGAGTTGGGTATTCCACTCGTGAACCGCACCCGACTCTGGCTTTCACCACTGCTCGCGCTCGCTGCCAATTCTCCGTTCTGGGCGAGCGAGGACACACAGTATTCCAGTTACCGGACGCCATTATGGTGGGCCACTCCCATGTCTGGTCCCCCGCCGGCATTTGAATCAAAAGTTGATTATGATGAACTTGTACAGGCGCTGGTCGCAACCAAAAGCCTGGAAGATGTAACCAGAATCTATTGGGACATACGCCTGCCGGAACGCTTTCCCACCATCGAATTTCGTGTGATGGATGTATGCATGACCCTAAACGAGGCTGTAATGGCCGCCGGGCTTGTGCGCGCATTAGTACGTACCTGCTACGAACAGGCTTTGCGCAATGAACCGTTTCCGCTGGCGCATACTGAGTTGCTGAGCGCGGCCCATTGGCGTGCCGCCCGCTACGGCCTGGATAGCGATTTGATCGATGTGTACACTGAGCGGCTGGTTCCCGCAACTCAACTCATCGAACAGTTCCTCGCATTTTTACGCCCGGCGCTCGAAGCCGAAGGCGATTGGAAGCATGTCTCATATCAGGTGAATGAACTGCTGCGACGCGGCAATGGGGCCGCAAGACAGCGTGAAGTCTACCGGCGCACAGGGCAATTGAAGGATGTCGTGGAGTACATAGTTGCTGAGACAATTCCTCATCCATAGGTCACAATCTCTTGTAATCAATCCGTAATCCTGGTATACTTGTTCTAAATCGATAAATTATTCAGGCGTTCCGTTCTTTTCTTGTAGTTAGTACAGACCTTTCCGAGGTGGTCATGGATGCACAACCTGCCGTTCCAAGTGTCACAGTCGTCCTTCCTCACGTGCTGCGTGCCAAAATAGGCAACCGCAAGTCGGTAACGGCGAGCGGCAGTACCATTCGTGAAGTTATCCATGCGCTTGACCGCGACTACCCCGGCCTCGAATTCCATATCTGTCACGAAACAGGAGAACTCCGCCCCTACGTTAACATCTTTTTGAATCGCGAAAGCATCCGCTATCTCCAGGACCTTGATACCCCGGTTACACCTGGAGCAACCATTCATATCCTGCAATCCGTCGCAGGAGGCCAACCAGGCACTCACTGACAATTGGTAATTGACTACAAAGAACAATTCCAGGAGGTAAAACATGACTCTGCACAGTCTGAAAAGCAAGTATACTCCCGGCACCACCTTATTAACTGTTGGCACCAAACGTGGCCTTTTTCTCTTAAGCTCGCAGGATCGCGAAATATGGGAGGTCGAGGCTACCACATTGAAAGGCACCCGTGTTTTCAATGCTATTCTTGATCAACGCGACGGCCGGCGTTTGTTCGCAACCGATAACGGCGACTTCTTCGGCACGTTTTTGCGCTTCAGCGATGACTTCGGCCAGACGTGGCAGGAACCGGAACAGGGTATCCAGTTCCCCAAAGATAGCGGCCAGAAACTTACCAACATCTGGCTAATCCAGCCTGGGCGACCGAATGAAGCGGGTGTGGTTTACGCGGGTGTTGATCCGGCCAGCCTCTGGGTCAGCGAAGATAATGGCGCGCATTGGGAAATGAATGCGGGACTGGCGAATCATCCTACACGGGAACACTGGCAGCCCGGTGCCGGCGGTCTCTGCCTGCACACCATCGTTCCTGATCCTACCAATGCATCGCGTATGTGGATAGGCATCTCGGCTGTAGGCTGCATGCGCACAGATGACGGCGGCAAGAGCTGGGTCTTTGCTAACAAAAATACACGCGCCAGTTTCTTGCCTGATATATATCCAGAGTATGGCCAGTGCATCCACCGTTTTGTCCAGCATCCCACGCAGCCCGATGTCCTCTACCAGCAGAACCACTGCGGCATCTACAAAACTTTGAACGCGGGCGATGACTGGATAGACATTCAGCATAACCTGCCCTCGGAATTCGGTTTTCCTATAGCCATTGATCAACATCATCCTGATACCGTGTTCGTGATTGTTGAGGACCCATATGGTCGTCAGAATGTTGGCGAGCATTTTAGTGTGTATCGTACCCGCAACGGCGGCGAAAGCTGGGAGCCGCTTACCGAAGGTTTACCGGCAGGCCCGGGGGTTCGGCTTGGTGTCTTGCGCCATGGAATGTGTACCGATACTTCTGACCCCTGTGGAGTCTATGTCGGTACCAATACCGGGCAGATCTTTGCCACTCGCGATGGCGGTGATAGCTGGCAGCTGATCGCCGACTTCTTGCCGGCAATCTATTCAGTGAACGCGACTGTGATCGCTTAAATCAACTTCAATCTCCTGTTGCCGGGATGATTTTTGTTGGTGCTAAGCGGTGATGAGGTAGCGCCTGGTACCTGGCCTGGTGGGATTAACAGGCCAGGTACCAGGCGCTGTCCCTAATGAATTTTTCCAACCGAATCGAGGAATCCGTGCGTGTCATTCTGAGCGCAGCGAAGAATCTCGGTGCGCCTGGACGCAGATTCTTCGCTGCGCTCAGAATGACACGGCTTCGGTCAGAATGACACGCACGGATGCGCTCAGAATGACACGGCTTCGGTCAGAATGACACGATTGGCACCACTCAGATTACCGATTTTGCCAGGGAAAATTCATCAGGGGGCCGGGGTCAATAATCTGCCATCTAGCAACCTCTGCAACCATTTTTACGCCTCATTCGTGTAACACATTAAGGTTATCTTAGAAATAACTGTAGGGATTACTAATATTACTACCTGTTTTGGGGAACCACATAGCCTTTCAAATTTGAAAGGCTTTTGCAGTTTACAGCTACATGGGGCAGTAAGGACGTTGATGTGCGTGCAGCTAACCCATGTAGTTTCTCAGGTAAAGTGCCGGATAGAGGAAGAACAGAGGTGTATGATTTGAATGTCTCCGCGTCCCCGGAAGCTCCTGATGGGGAAAAACAACCATTCTTCAAACGCGATCCGGCAATGCGGTTGTGGCACTCTATACGCGATTGGATGCGAAAAAGGACGTTCGCGCCGGATTGGTTGCCGGGGAGTTGGCGTCATCCCGTATCTGGCTACGTTGCGGCGGTATTGCTACAGGTACTCGCTGTTATCATCATATGGTTGCTAATCTCCCTCTTTCCTGCCTTCGAGTTCGCCGGGATACTGGGAGTGCTGGCTATCGTACTCGTAGCCGTGAATTGGGGTATTGGCCCCGGCTTACTGGCGACCGTGCTGGGTATCGTCCTGCTCGATTCTTTCGTCTTATTGCCGCACAGTGGCGAGAGCTTTTTTGGGGCGAAAAACGTTGTCGAGGTTTTGTTTTTCCTGGTCAGCGGATGTGTCACCAGCATTACAGCTGGCCGGGGCGAGCATAAAGCGGCACATCAAACAGGGGAATTTGAGGCCATTTTCGAATCGATGGCCGATGGCGTCTTCGTTTACGGCAGCGAGGGCTCTATGCTGCGTATGAATGCTGCGTTTCGCAAGATGGTTGGCCTCAAGGCTGAGAACGAAAGAAGTTTTTTCTCCCAGTCACTCGATGAAAGACGCACACAGCTAACAATGGCCGATGAATTCGGTCAACCCCTACCCTTCGAGCGATGGCCACAGTCCCGTATTTTACGCGGTGAGGTGCTTACTGAAGCAAATACTGCCGATGTAATATTTCATACCTTTGATGGACGTATTTTGCATGTCAATGTCAGCGGCGCTCCGGTGCGCAATGCCGATGGAGAGCCTGTTGCCGCGCTCTGTATCTGTCGGGATGTGACGGAGCGTCGCAGGCTAGAACGCCGCACTCATGATGCCCTCAATGCCCTGCTTGCCATGGCAGAATCGCTTGTTTCCTTGCCTGAAAGCGTGAAAATTACCGGACAACTGTCGCAAGATGCATCTGACAGGATAGCACAGAAACTGGTAGAGCTGACACGTGATGTTATGGGTTGTGAGCGTGTTGGAATTACCGTCGTAGACCCACAGACACAAAATCTTCGTTCCGTGGCAGTCGTGGGACTTCCTGCCGAGCAGGAACTGCTATGGCGAGCCAGGCGTCCAGGTTTTCACCTCAGTGATATGCTCATGAATGAAGCATACCAGCAGCAACTTCTTGAGGGCGAGCCGATCATTCTGGATATGACACAGCCGCCGCTTTCGCAGTATCCCAATCCTTTCGATATTCATCGCATGCTGCTTGTGCCGATGTCTATAGACAATCAACTCATCGGCCTGATCTCCTTAGATTACGCCGATAAGGCTCACCAATACACGCAGGAAGAGAAAGCGTTTGCAAGTGCAGTGGCCAGGCTGGTAACGCTGGTGTTCGAGCGCGAACGATTGTTGCGCGAGCGGGCCGAGGCGCGCGCGAACGAACTGGCCCTTCGCCAGGCGAACCAGCAGATGGAAGAATTCCTTGGCATGATCAGCCACGAATTGAAGACGCCTCTAACAAGCATTAAGGGTAATACGCAGCTGGCGGTGCGCCAGTTGAAAAATAGTTTGCAATCGCTCGAGAAAATTTTGGGATTGTACGAAAGCGCTGAACAGCAGAGCCGGCGCTTAAATCGGCTGGTGGACGATCTGCTGGATGTCTCACGCGTGCAAGCTGGTTACCTCGACCTGCATCTTGCTCCTCATGATCTGTTATTGATTGTGCGGCAAGCGGTTGAAGAACAACAGCAGGTGTGGTCTGATCGCACAATAACATTGGAATCCGGTGACATTCAAACAGCGCCTGTCGAAGTGGATGCTGATCGCATCGCGCAAGCCATCATGAACTATCTGACCAATGCTTTGAAGTACTCGAGCGAAGATCGGCCCGTCCAGGTACGTTTGCAAGAACAGGAGAATGAGGTCAAGGTCAGCGTGCGCGATTATGGACCCGGCATCTCCACTGAGCAACAGGAATATATCTGGGAGCGCTTCCGGCGGGTCCCCGAAATGGAGATACAGAGCCGTTCCCATCTCTCAAATGCGGGCCTTGGTCTCGGTCTCTATATTAGCAAGACCATTATCGAACAGCACCATGGGCAGGTAGGCGTCGATAGTATACCTGGCGAAGGCTCTACCTTCTGGTTCACATTGCCGCTGGCACCGGACGCCAGGGGTGAAGCGAATAGCCAGGAGGAATCGTGACATTAGGGACGAGATTTCCCAATTTGATTGTGAAAAGCCATTATGGAACCAGATGAGGAGAGAACGAGAGTGTCCAATATACGCGGCGTTATTCTTGATGTTGATGGCACGCTGGTCTTAAGCAATGAAGCGCAGGCAAAATCCTGGGTGGAGGCCATGGCCGATTTCGGATATTATGTTTCCGTCGAAAGAATAGGCCCATTAGTCGGTATGGGTGGCGACAAAGTCTTGCCTGAGACAACCGGGCTGCAAAAAAATAGTGAAGACGGCATAAAGATCGATGCAAGACGCGCGGAAATCTTCAAACAAAAATATCTTCCAACGCTGCAAGCCGCGCCCGGCGCCAGAGATTTGCTACAGCATATGCGCGAAAAAGGTCTCAAGCTTGCAGTCGCCAGTTCCGCTAAAATGGATGAATTGAAACCCCTGTTGCAGGTGGTGGGTGCCGCTGACCTCGTGCAAGAAGAAACTTCCGCCAGCGACGCCAGCCAATCCAAACCGAACCCCGATATTATCCAGGTGACGCTTCAACGCATCGGCCTGCCTGCTGACCAGGTTCTTATGCTCGGCGATACGGTTTACGATATTGAAGCGGCGGGCAGAGCTGGCATCGGCACCATCGCCCTGCGTTGTGGCGGCTGGTCTGATCGCGACCTTAAAGGCGCACTTGCTATTTACAATGATCCTGCCGATTTGCTAGAACACTACGACACTTCGCCCCTCGGAGATTCCTCGTCGGGCCGGTCATTCTGAGCGCAGTGAAGAATCTCTGGCGGCACGCGGATTCTTCACTGCGTTCAGAATGACCGGGATCGTTCTGTCTACCGGTCAAGATAGGACGTTTATACTATGCCAGGAACACATCCGGTTAAGAAATCATAACTAAGAACTAGTACTTTCAACTAACGCTTAACCTCTATATGCTTAACGGCGCGCGGCATATGCTACAAATGAAATGGCAGTTGTTCGTGGTAAATAGCTCTGTATGGGCCTGGAACACAGCGAGATTTTTCGTTTATTTGTAGCGTTTATGTTCCTGGGGGATCGGACTGGCAAGCCAGGCAACTACAGGCGACTATGATGGTTGCCTCTACAAGTTATTTTTTCTCTTGGGAAAGGGAAAGCGCCATGCATTTTGACACGGTCAGGTTTTCACATATCCTGGAAAAAGATAAGCTGCATGATGTAGCTTATTTTTTGTCCCATACAGCTTTTGTTGTTTCACATAAGACGGAAAGCCTCGAGACGTTATTGGGAGTCCTGTGGTATTTGCCGGGTGATAGTCCGGTAATTGTGGTGACGAACTGCCCTGAAGAACAACTGCCGGGTATCAAATGCGGCATTCAGGATCATTTAGTCGGTCATAAGAACATCTTCCTGGTGCATCAAAAAGATGAACATGTGGCGCGATTATTGGAGCTCTCTGGAGTCACACATATCCTTGGCCATGATGGGAAAGTGCTTGATGGCAAGGGCGAGGGTATGTATATCGGTACGCTTTTTGCGACGCTTTTGGGATATCCTGAGTGGATCGTCTTTTACGATGCGGATAACATCGTACCATGCGCGCTGCTTGAATATACGCTCGCCATGGGAAGATTATTCCTCGCGGCGCGTCCAACATTCTCCTCATTTGAAAGCGGCGTACCTGCCTTTTTGCATAATGTGCGCATCTGCTGGTCATCCAAGCCCTCTCTTACCGGCGGGAAACTGGAACAAAACGTGTTAGGTCGCTGTACGCGGGTTATTTCTCCTCTCTTTCACGACGTATTAGAACACTGGCTGGGCGTGCGCAACTACGTGGTCAGCTCATCGAATGCCGGCGAGCAAGGTATGACGATGACAACGGCCAGAGCTTTACGCTTCTCTTCAGGCTTTTCGGTAGAAACATTTCAGTTGCTTGATTTCTTACTCAAGGCTGCAACCCTGAAAGACCTGCCTGGAAGCACAATCTACCAGCAGTACCAATCCAGGAGTCCTCATTTTCATACCAAAAAAGAGGACGAGCATATTCGCAAAATGATCGCCGTTAGCCTGGGCAGTTTCTTCGTATTCCGCCACTATCTCCCACAAAGTGTCGAGGATCGGATAAATCGCCTGATCGATGAACTGAACCTCGATGTGGCCTGTCCCCTGATCTATCCGTCTTTAGATAGCCTGAGCCTGATGGGTAACGAGGCATTTGTGGATGCATACAGACTATTCGACGAAGTAGAAACTGGAGAGTACGAAATTGCGGCTGCTGTTAGTCCGTCATGGAGCGACGCCTAATAATATCGAGGCGCGCTATACCGGGCAATCAGATGTTGAACTCAGCGTCTCAGGCCTGCAGCAGGCAAAGTTGCTTGCTGCGCGCCTGGCTGCAGAGACATTTGATGCGATTGTTTCCTCTGACCTGCGCCGCTCACTTGCCACGGCGCAGGCTGTTGCCGATTATCATGGGCTTTCCGTATGGGAGGATGCCGACCTGCGCGAGTTTTCCCTCGGCGCCTGGGAAGAGGTGCCATACGCCGAGGTCAAAGCCCGTGACGCGGCCCTGTTAGATCGCTGGCGGAACGACCCGGAACATACCGCTCCTCCAGGAGGAGAGACCGGCGCCCAGGTGCGCGACCGCATATTACGCGCGCTCGAACGCTGGCAAGCACAATACCCGAAAGGAACTGTGCTATGGGTGACGCATGGTGGGACACTAGGGGTGCTGCTCTGTCACCTGCTGGGAATGGAACTGAGACGCCGCAACCAGTTTCGGTTCGCGAATGCTTCAATCACTGAACTCAAGCTCGATGATCAGCTCGCGATACTTAAATATTGTAATGACACGGCCCATTTAAGGGATGTCAATCCAGTATCTTAGCTTCTTTACCGGTGAGTCATCGCTTTTGATGGCATTCTCGAACTGGCCGCCGTTCTTTTCGATGATCTTCTTTGATCCAATGTTGTTCTCGTCGCACGTCAGCAGTACTCTGTATAGTCCGAGTTCTTTGGCTTTCTGAAGTCCAAGTTTCAATATCTGACTACCGTAACCACGTCTCCTTTTGGATGGGCGTATCTCATAGCCGATATGACCACCCACCTTCATCAGGCGGTCGTTCAGCTCGTGCCGGACTGATAGCCGCCCGATATACTCGTCATTCTCAATGAGCCAGAAATCGGAGGATGGAACCCATTCTGATGGTAATTTGGAGCGGTCAGTACGCGACAGAACTGCCTGGACGAAACTGCCGAAGTTCTCGTTCAAGTTTTCCGCATCTATATTGAGATTCCTGCCCTCGGCCTGAAATTCAAGCAGGGCCTGGATATAGCTTTCTTTGTATCTCTCTGACGGGAGCGCAAGAAAGGGCATCGCTCTTCTCTTTCTGTCTGTAACGCGGGAAAGCAATTCCCGCTGCATCCCATTATAACCGATGGATAGCAGAATATAGTAGTTTTGCAACGGTGCTTTGATCTACCAGATTATTCTCATATAAACTTACCATTTATCATCTTATTACTTGACAAAAATTGTAAGATATTGTATCTTATAGACAAACCCGTCAGTAGAAGTATCTTCGGTAGTGGCTGAGGGTATATGTAAACCAGGGGTAAGAAAGGAAGTTCAGCATGAAAAGGCGTCCAAGGCCTGACACGCAGGGGGTGAATGGTAATAGCCCGACCTTGCCAAAATATACGATTGGCGTGGTCTCCCAGCTGTTAGGATTGCCCCCTCAGGTGCTACGGCGCTACGAGGAAGCAGGTTTGCTGGAACCGGCTCGCCAGTCGGGTAAGAACCGCCTGTATTCAGATCAGGATATAGCCATCCTCGAAGAGATCGCCGAGCTTTCTGAACAGGGCGTGAATGCGATAGGTATACGTCATATTATCCAGATTCGCAAAGATGTCACTATTCTGCAACAAGAGATCAAAGAGATGCGCGAAGCCTTGCATCGCTATGAGGAGGAGAGGGTGCGCATCGAGATGAGTAGCCAGAGCATCGATATGGATTCTGAGACAATTGAAATGAGCAGCCAGAGCGTTGATGTGCATGCTGAGGTGGAAGAGTGAGCAATTTTTTGACTTCTATGCAAAACCGGCGTACCAGGGCTTTTCTGTAGTCGCAATCAGGACGAACCTCTTCACTTTGAGGTGCGATTTCCGGTCGTATCTCTCCTTGACCTGTTGAATTGTTAAAGATGTGTTAGAATTTGTTATTTTACTTGACGAAATACGTTAAATGATGTACGATAATGATGTAAAGAAAAGATGGGAGTGAGACGTGGCAGAGGTTTTCATAGCGCTGTTTGCTATGAAGTCATGTGAAAGGAAATAGAGTATGCAGTTTGACCAGGAAGATCGGACTACCGTTGCTCCTCAGCAGGCAACGGGGGGCGGACAAGACGAACAATCTCATCAAAATGATGCAGAGATGACAGCTGAGTTGAAGACGGCGCTTGTGGCAGAGCAGGCCAAATCAGAAGAATACCTGGATATGCTGCGGCGCACGCAGGCAGATTTCATTAACTATAAGCGGCGCACAGGCCAGGAACAAAATGAATCGCGCATCGTTGCTCAGGCAGCCGTTCTGTCTCAAATTCTTCCCATATTGGATGATCTTGGAAGGGCGTTACAGGCGGCTCCGCCGGAGCTCCGGGATAATTCCTGGGTGCAGGGCATCCTTCTCGTTGCCAAGCGACTGATGAGCGTGCTTGAGCAAATGGGCGTGCGGCAAATCGGTCAACCCGGCGAGAAATTCGATCCGCGCTGGCATGAAGCAGTATCGCGAGAGGCACGTTCGGATGTACCGGAAGGAACTATTCTGCAAGTGTTCCGACCAGGTTATGTACTGGGAGATCGTGTTATTCGCCCGGCACAGGTTGCCGTTGCCGGTTCTGTCTAAACCATTCAAGATCATCTCCGAACGGGAATATTACAGAGACCTCTCTGGTTATCATTAACAGAAAACGTTAGTTCATCTAACATAAAATGTGAAATAGGAAAATATAGGGGTTTTGATCTGGGGCCAGGGTGAGAAGGATGCGGAAGAGAAAAGCGTTCGTTCACCGGTGGTTCCCAGTAGCTCTTATATCAAGGAGGCGAAACATATATGGCCAAAGTAATTGGCATAGACCTGGGAACAACGAACTCAGTTGTGGCGGTCATGGAGGCAGGTGAGCCTACCGTCCTCGAGAACAGCGAGGGATCGCGTCTCACTCCTTCTGTCGTAGCCATGACCAAGGGCGGTGAGCGACTGGTAGGGCAGGTGGCGAAGCGGCAAGCGGTTACCAACCCTGAGAACACCATTTATTCGATCAAGCGCCTGATGGGTCGGAAATTCGATGATCCTGAGGTACAGCGCACGATGAAAAGCGTGCCTTACAAGATCACTCGTGCCTCGAATGGCGATGCGCGGGTCATCATGGGAGGGCGCGAGTATAGCCCGCCAGAAATTTCAGCGATGATCCTGCAAAAGCTGAAGACCGACGCAGAGGCCAAACTTGGCGAGCGCATTACCCAGGCAGTGATTACCGTTCCTGCCTACTTTAATGATACGCAGCGGCAGGCGACCAAAGATGCAGGAAAGATTGCCGGATTGGAAGTGTTGCGTATCATCAACGAGCCAACGGCCGCTTCCCTGGCATACGGATTGGATAAGAAAAAGGATGAGACTATCGCCGTCTATGACCTTGGTGGTGGTACGTTCGATATCTCCATCTTGCAGTTAGGCGAAGGCGTCTTTGAAGTCAAGGCGACCAATGGCGATACGCACCTTGGTGGCGATGATTTCGATCAGCGTATTATCGACTGGATGGCCGACGAGTTCCGCAAAGAACAGGGGATTGACCTGCGCAACGACCGCATGGCGTTGCAGCGCTTGAAGGAAGCTGCTGAAAGGGCCAAGATCGAGCTTTCTTCTTCGATGCAAACAGAGATCAACCTGCCGTTCATTACGGCTGATGCCAGCGGTCCCAAGCACCTGCTGCTGACCCTGACCCGTTCGAAGCTGGAGCAGCTGGTGGGTGACCTGATCGAGCGCACGCGTGGCCCGGTCATGAAGGCCCTGGAGGATGCAGGCATTCGTGCATCCGATGTCAACGAAGTGGTGCTGGTAGGCGGACAGACCCGCATGCCCGCCGTCGTAGACCTGGTGCGCAAGATCTTCGGCAAGGAGCCGCATAAGGGCGTCAATCCTGATGAGGTCGTGGCTATCGGCGCGGCTATTCAAGCCGGTGTGCTGAAAGGCGAGGTCAAAGACGTACTGCTGCTCGATGTCACTCCGCTGTCCCTGGGTGTTGAGACCCTCGGTGGTGTAATGACCAAACTGATCGAGCGCAACACGACCATCCCAACCCGTAAGAGCGAGGTCTTCAGCACGGCGGAAGACAACCAGCCGGCGGTGGAGATACATGTCTTGCAGGGCGAGCGCGAACTAGCACGCGACAACAAGAGCCTTGGTCATTTCCGCCTGGAGGGTATTGCGCCTGCGCCGCGTGGCGTTCCTCAGATTGAGGTAACATTCGATATCGATGCCAATGGTATCCTCAATGTCACGGCGCGCGATAAGGCGACCGGGCGCGAGCAGAAGATCACCATCACAGCTTCCAGCGGTCTCACGAAAGAGGAGATCGATCGCATGGTGCGCGATGCTGAGATGCATGCTCAGGAAGACCGCCAGCGCAAGGAAGAGATCGAGCTGCGCAACCGCGCCGACAGCATGGCATACCAGTCTGAGCGCACACTGAACGATCTGGGCGATAAGGTTTCTCCCAGCGCCCGCAGCGAGGCTCAGGACAAGATCAACGCCGTTCGCGATGCTCTGAAGAGCAACGACATGCCGCGCGTTCGCACCGCAATGGAAGACCTGGAGCGCACGATGCAGCGTATCGGCACAGACATCTACAGCCAGGCAGGAGCCGGAGCCGGCACGAATCCGGGACCGCAAGGCCCAGACGATAGCGGCACCGTTGAAGGCGAGTACCGCGAGGTCTAAGTTGCTAATGCATGTACCAACTATCGGTTACAGAGCCAACGACCCTGTAACCGATAGTTGGTATATGCATTACGAAATTAATCTCGTTCGCCATTATCTTATTTTATTGAACTCGATAATAGCAGATCATTTTTAGGGAGGAGCGCGTATGGCCGTTGATTATAAAGATTATTACAAAATATTGGGCGTCAAAAAGGATGCAACCGAAAAGGAAATCCGGCAGGCCTATCGCAAGCTGGCGCGCAAATACCATCCTGATGTAAACCCCGGTGATAAAGCGGCAGAAGAGAAATTTAAGGAAATCAACGAGGCGAACGAGGTCCTTTCCGATCCAGAGAAGCGCAAGAAGTATGATGAGATAAGCAATTACTACCAGCAATATGGGCGTATGCCTGGCGCCGGTGGCTTCCCAGGAGCGGAGGGTGGAGGCACGTACCAGTATCGTACCATGAACGAAGAGGATCTGAATGATCTTTTCGGCGGACAGTCACCTTTCTCTGACTTCTTTGAGCAACTCTTTGGAGGCGGAGGTTTTGCTAGAGGTGGTGTGGGAGGTCGCACAGGCACGGCAGGACGCGCTCAGCAGCGCGCAACGGTAGGGCGCGATGTGGAGTCGCAGGTAGAGGTGACGCTGGCAGAAGCCTATAACGGTGTGACGCGCGTGTTCGAACTGACGCAGTCTGATGGCACGAGCAAGCGCATAGAAGTGAAGATTCCGGCTGGCGTGGATACCGGTTCGCGTATCCGTATCGCCGGCCAGGGAACTCAAGGCACTGCCGGGCGAGGAGATCTCTACCTGGTTATGGAAGTGCTGCCAGATCCACATTTCACCCGTGAAGGCACAACCTTGCGCACGCGGGTCGAGGTACCCCTGGCAGTGGCAATGCTGGGCGGCGAGGCTCCGGTCGAACTTCCCGATGGCAAGCGGTTGATGCTGCGTATTCCAGAAGGAACGCAGAATGGCAAGTCGATCCGTATCCGTGGGAAAGGTATGCCGCATTTGGGGCAACCCGATAATCGTGGCGACCTCTACACGGAAGTGGCGGTGGTTCTGCCCACGCATTTGAATGCCGAGCAGCGCAAGCTCTTTGAGGCGTTTGCCCGCGCAACCGGCTATAGCGAGCGGGCGACCGTTTAGGTAGAGAGTAAGGAGAGAGGTAGCTATGAACGAACATCGATATACCCGTATTGTGATACAGGCGGCTCGACCCACGACTCTCTACACTGAAGAGGAGACTGCCAGGTATGCCCACCTGGAGATTCAAGTAATCCGTCGCCTGCAAGCTGTTGGCCTGGTCGAAGGTATCCTGACCGTCGAAGGCGAGCGCCGCTACAGCGAAGAGGATGTGCAGCGCCTGCGCCGCATCCGGCGTCTCCGCCGCGACCTCGGCGTCAACCTGGCAGGAGCCGAAGTGATTCTGGAGTTGAGCAGGCGGCTGGAGGAGTTGCAGCGGGAGCTCGAGGAGTATAGAAGAAAGTGAGTTGTCTAGCAACCTACACTTCAATCTAACCTTTGGGCTTCGCCGGCAATGGTCTGCCCGGCAACCACCAGTTCCAGCGTCCCAGCAGGCGCATGGTAGCCGGAACGAGCAGCATGCGGATAATGGCTGCATCGACCACGACGGCCACCGTCATACCCACGCCCATCTCTTTGATCAGCAGGATGGAGGTGAAAATGAACGCGCCTGCGACGATGACGAAGAGCAGCGCGGCATTCGTAATCACACCCCCGGTCTTTTCCAGGCCACGCGCTACCGCCTGGCGATTATCATGCGTGCGCAGCCATTCTTCGTAGACACGGCTCAGCAAAAAGACTTCGTAGTCCATTGAGAGGCCGAAGAGAATGCAGAATAGCAGGATAGGGATGGTGCTGTCCAGGGAGCCTTCAGACGTGAAGTTCAGAACGTTGCTGAAGTTGCCCCACTGGAAAATGAAGACCAGTACTCCGTAGCAGGCGCTCAAAGAGAGCACATTCATCAAAATGGCCTTGAGCGGCAGCAATAGTGAGCGGAACATCAACATCAGCAGGATATAGGTGCTGGCCAGGATGAACAGGATAGCGCGAGGGAAGTTACCATAGAGGTAATTGTTGAAATCCAGGCTATCCGCCTGGTCGCCGCCCACGAGGACGGCCAGCCCTTGCCCGGCGGCTTTATCACCCGCGCGCAGGTTGACAATCAGCGCCTTGCCCGCGCTGCTATCCACAACTGTATTGGCGCTGGCGGTGATGAGCGTGATATTACCACTGGTTGTCGCTGAGACGAGCTGAGCGAGCGCGGGATTCTCCTTGTAGGCACCACTGCTATAGAGCGCACTCAGTTGCTGCCCCGTTAGCGCTGGACCGCCGTTAGAGACTGGCAGGTGCGTCAGGCTGACAACGCTCGTTATGTGTGGCTGGCGGGCAATCCAGTTTGATAAAGCATCAACCTTCGCCAGGTTACTGGCCGTCAATATACTCGATCCGTCGGGCGCCTGCGCGATGATCGAGATGATATTCTCTTTCGTCTGCGGGAACTCGGCATTCAGTATTTCGAGACCCTGGCGCGATGCCGCGCTTGTTGGTAGCGCCGTGACATCGGGAGTGCCGAGGTTGAGAGAAAAGATGGGCCAGCCGAGACCGATGAGAATAGCAGTCACTATCAGGATAATCAGCACGGGACGGCGCATGACCGCCATCGCCCATTTTTGCCAGAAACCCTGGCTTTCCTCTACCGGTTGCTCGACTTGCGCCGAAGTGCTATGCCGCGCGTCCATCGTGAAGCGGCTCAGGAGAGGCACGCGCAAGGTGTTGATGCGATAGCCAAGCACGCTTAGCAGGGACGGTAACAACGTGAGGGCCGCCAGTACGGATGTTGCCACGACAACCGCGCCACCTACGCCAAAGGAAGTCATAAAAGGAATACCGATCAGCAGCAGGCCACAGAAGCCGATCATTACGATCAGGCCGCTGAAGAGAATGGCTTCTCCCGAGGTTGCGATTGTCCATGCCACTGCTTCGCGCACAGTGCGCCCGTTGGCTAGCTCATCACGGAAACGCCGCGTCATGAAAAGGCTGTAGTCGATGGAGATACCAAGTCCTACCACCGATGCCACATTCAGCACGAAGATACTCATGTTAGTATGCAGCGCAATGGCGTAGATCAGAGCAAGAGCTATCGGTACCGCGACCATGGCCAGCATTAACGGCGTTAGAGCGGCAAGCAGCGTGCCAAAAACCACCAGCAGTACCAGCAATGCAATCGGCAGCGCGAAGAACTCGGCATGCTCGGTATCCGATTGAGTGATATGCGAAAAATCTCTGCTGATGGCCGGATCACCGGTAACGTAGGCATGTGCAGGACCGGCGGAAGCCTCAGCGGACACTAGCTTCTGGAAATCATCAAGCTGATCCTTCACAGCGCTCGAATTTACGCTGAAACTGACCGTGACAAACAGTGTGCGGCCATCCTGACCCGGCCCGCTCTCGACAACGCCGGAAACATACGGAAAAGCGCGAACCTTACTGGTGAAATTTTGTACCTCTTGCCGGTAATTCGCGGCATTAACGCTCGTCTGATCTGATTGGAAGACTACCAGTAGCTGTGTGGGCGTCGGACGTAATTTGCTGGAAATAATGCTACTGACATGCCCCGCTTCACTGCCGCTATAAGAATATCCCCCGCTTTGCAGGACAGACCCCACCTTCGTCACGAATGGAATGCTGACGGCGAGCGCGACAACCCAGAATACCAGGATGAACCAGCGAAAGCGATGCACCTGCCGGCCGTAAGCAAGCCCCAGCCGGTACAGCCAGTGCTTTTCAACGCCTGCATTGGCTTCCCCCTGATTCTGTTCTAAACGCTTCGCCTCAACTATATGTACTTGATCGTTTTTTGATTCTTCTCGTATCTGCATGGAACACAACCCCTTAACTGAAAGCGAACCAGAAACATCCTGGCCCGGCACTATTGTATGCGCAACAGTCAAGATGTTTTATCGTGCTATTGCTTATGTTTTGATATGTACTGTTTCATAGTATACTATCAATTTCATATGATTTGGTAGGGCCTTGAATTGCTGTGATAGATCAATCCAGATGTGTAAACCCTCAAGAAGCCCCGCTTTAATGGTCTTTTTGGTATACAGTGGGCTTACAATGAAAGCGAGAAAAAAAGTTTTTGTAGGAAAATTATGCTATGCTCTTCCATCCAGCCCTTTATCAGATATTTGCAAATTCTTGCCAAGTATCTGATTTTTATTGCCAAATATATTGACAATTTCACCAATCCATGTTAATATCTGCATAGAGTTAACGATAATTGCCAGGCAATCGAAGAGAAACGTCAAGAAGACCGGTCTTTGACATAACAAGCCAGGAGGCAAGGCAATGAATTTTAATGTCAACCATTATGATAGATTGGCGGTTGAGCATCGTCAAGGGATACAGCATGAGAGCGAACAGCAGCATTTGCTGGCATGCCTTCCCCATCATCTTATGGCTCGTCGAGCGGCCGGTCGGTTGGGCGTTCTACTCGTAACCCTGGGCACCAGATTAGAGAAGCTTGACCGGCGCAGTGAGACGGTGGCTTATGATCTGGGAAGATGAGCGAACCAAGAACATGAAGATGGATTTAGGAGGAATGTAGCATGCATCCTATTATTACACGCGACCCGGTGAGTGGCAACGAATTGATTGTGACCCGCCTGGAATGTCCCCAGAGCGGCATTGTGATCGAGGGGCAATTCAGCCTGGGTTGGATCGGTCGTTTGAGCCGCGAGCAACTTGATTTTGTCGAGTTGCTGGTGAAGAATCGCGGAAACATCCAGAAACTGGCCGCGGACCTGGATATCGCCTATAATACCGCGCGCAGTCGTCTAGACGAGATCGTGACCGCGTTGGGTGGAACGCCGGAGAGCAATGGCCGCGTTGACCGTCGCTTAATTCTGGACCGCCTCGCTTCCAAAGAGATCAGTGTAGAGGAAGCTATGCGCTTGCTGAGAGGTTAATATCATGATCACTGCTGGCGATGAGCGCGGCGATACGCCGGGAGGTTTTTACAGATTGGATCTGTATGCAGGTAGTACACTGTCAGGGTCAACCTCGGAGCGCAATCGCATTCTGATGATGGTCGAATCTGGACAAATTTCGGCAGTGGAAGCCGCGCAACTACTGGATGCGCTGCAATCCCAACGCGAGCGAGCGGGGGAGCGCAACTCGAACCGCACGCTACGTATCTGGATGTCCGATATGACGACCAGGCGCAAAAAATACAATATGACCGCGACTCTGCCAATCAACCTGATCGGCGCGTGCCTGCACCTGCTGGGGCGCCTTGTGCCGCAATTGAATAACAACACTATAGAAGACTTATTGCGCACCATCGAGAGTGGTGCCACAGGTCGCCTGCTGGATTTGCAAGACCTGGAAGAAGGCAAACGTGTAGAAATTTTTGTCGAGCGATAAACGAAGGAGAAAACGATGCAGCAGACTTTTCCTACCGGCGATGAACCACGAGTGATTATTGCGCAGGCAAACGGCGACTTGAGCGTGCGCGGCTGGGATGGGCAGTCCATCAAGATCGAAACCGATGGGCGCGTGAGCGACCTGCACCAGGAAGGTGATACGCTGATGGTCATCGACTGTGATAGCGATATTAACTTGATGGTGCCTTTCAATACAGAAATTCGAGTGACGAGCCAGGATGGAGATGTTTCGATCACACAGGTACGTCGTGTCGAGTTGGAGGATATCAACGGCGATGTGGTGCTGGAAGACATCGGGGTAAACGCAGAATTGGCTCGTGAAGCCGTCGCATTAACGAATCTTGCCGCCGATGTAAGTGTAAAGAATGCGCCTGCGCTGCGCTCTCGTGGCGGCATTGGCGCAGACGCGGTACTCAAAGACGTGGCGATCATTGAAATCGAGGCCGTTGGTGCTGACCTGGCGCTTACCAATGCCGAAACCGTCGTTATTGGTACCGTTGGTGGAGATCTGGATGTAGAGGATATCTCGCACGCCCTGAGTTGCGGCACTATCGGAGGCGATTGCAAAGTTGAGCAGAGTGTTGATGCTGAGCTTACATTTGGCAATATCGGCGGGGATGTACAGGTCGAAGGCGCGGCCAGCATCCAATTGGGGAGTGTCGGAGGCGATTGCGAACTACAGGATATCCAGGGTGCCGTTGAAGTCGGTAACATAGGAGGCGATGGCAACTTTGATGGGGTCGGTGGAAACTTACAGGTCGGTAGTATCGGCGGCGATGCGGATTTAGAGAGAATACAGGGGGCTATCGAGGTGGGCAGCATCGGCGGTGACCTGTCCCTGGAGGCGGCATTCCCTGCCAGCAGCCATACGCGCTTGAATGTTGGCGGCGATGCCAGTATCCGGTTGCCGGATAATCCCAACCTGAGCATTCAGGCCGCGGTTGGTGGCGACGTATCAGGACAATCTATCTCCTCTAGCGGTCATGGCAACCTGATCAACCTGGTCTATGGTGAAGGCGCGGCCAGGCTTGAAGTAAGTGTTGGTGGTGACCTGGATTTGCACGGCAACGGAAAACCGCGCAGCAGTAGTATGAGCAGTTCATGGGGTGATTTTGGCAACGAAATGGCCCAACTGGGGCTTGAGATGGGAAAGCTCGGCCAGGATTTAGGGCGCGAACTGGCTTCTGCGTTCAGTGGTATCAACTGGTCGAAAGGTCCCAACTGGGGCGACGAGATTTCGCGCAAGGTTGAGGAGCGCGTGCGCCGCGCGCAGCGTAAGGCCGAGGAAAAAGCGCGCGATGCTGAGAGACGGGCCCGCCATGCCAACGAGCGCGCGGCTCGCGTGCGAGTACGTGTCAATGATCGCGAATGGCAGCTCGATCCTGAACGGCTGGAGCGGCTCAAGGAACAGGCTCGCAAAGCCGCGACCGAGGGCGTATCTGGAGCGTTGGAGGCCGTGGAACGGGCTGTAAGCAATTTGCGTATCCCCAACTCACCAAAGCCACCAACTCCGCCTTCGGGCTTGAACGTGCCGCCAGTCCCGCCGGTTCCACCGGTTTCCCCGGTGCCGCCAGTCCCACCGGTAAATCCGATGACCGGGCAGGCTAACTTTGGGTCTCAAGGTGAGGGACCGGCCCAGCAGAGTAACGGTGGCGCGCAAGGCGCATCGGATACAGACGAGCCGAATCTGGAGCAGGAACGCGAAGCCATTCTGCGCATGATCGCCGAAGGGCGCATCTCGCCAGAAGAGGGAGATCTATTGCTCGAAGGGCTGGGTTAGAGCCTGATTACCGATGGCCAGAGAAGCCTGGTAAACCGCATGGTTTGCCAGGCTTCTCTGGCCATCGGTGATTATCGTATCAGTGATGTGGCTGTGGTGGCGGGGAAGGCTTGTGCCCCTGTACATGGGGGGATAATCTTGTAGCCTTCTTCCCATCACTTGAAATATGAGCTTTTCGGCTAAAATCAAAGCAGATGACGTACAATTGTGATATAACATATCTAATATGTGCATAACACAACAGATTTCCTGGTGCCGAGTTATCTGTTTATGCAAATGCATACATATCCACGAATTTTCATATAAAAGGAGAAAATATGCCATCTCAAGGATATGTGCGATTCCCTGCTATTCACCAGGATCGCATCGTGTTTGTTTCTGAGGATGATCTATGGTTGTTGTCGAGCGAGGGCGGGCGAGCCGAACGCCTGACAGCAGGTGTGGGCGAAGTGAGTTTCCCCCGTTTTTCACCGGATGGAACTCAGATCGCTTTTGTCGGCCATGAAGAGGGGCCGGGCGAAGTCTATATCATGCCTGCCGATGGGGGAGATGCGCGCCGTCTGACCTTTCAGGACGCTTCCTGCCGCGTATTAGGCTGGTCGCCTGAAGGCAAAGAGATTCTTTATGCCAGCAATGCCGGTCAGTTTGCCGAGCGTTTTGAGGTCATCTACGCCATCAGCCCGGACGGTGGGCAGCCGCGAGAGCTCCCTTATGGCCTGGCAAATGCCATCTCATTTGGCCCAGATGGGGGTGTCGTGATTGGCCGCAATATCAATGTGCGTGAAATGTCCTATCAGAAACGCTATCGCGGTGGTAGGGTTGGGCATCTCTGGTGCGATATTAATGGTAGTGGTACATTCCAACGCCTGCTCAATCTCGATGGCAATGTTGCCGATCCCTGCTGGGTAGGCGGGCGTATCTACTTTATCTCCGATCACGAAGGCGTCGGCAACGTCTATTCCTGTACTCCTCGCGGTGAGGACTTGCGCCGCCATACCGATCACCAGGATTTCTACGCGCGTCATCTCTCGAGCGATGGGCAGCGGCTGGTCTATCAAGCGGGCGCTGATTTGTATCTTTTTGACCCAGCAGAAAATACTACACGTCGTCTGAATGCCGAATTGCCCAGCATACGCACGCAGCGCAATCGCAAATTCGTGCCCGCTAGCAGCTATCTGGATAGCTACGCCCTGCATCCTCAAGGCTATGCTGTAGCCCTTACCACGCGCGGAAAGGCCTTTACCCTGGGCAACTGGGAGGGACCGGTAGTGCAGCTTGGCGAACCCGACGGCGTGCGTTATCGCAAACTTGAATGGCTCAATGATGGCAAGCGCCTGGTGGCAGTCAATGACGCAACGGGGCGCGAAAGCCTGGTCGTCTTCGATCCGCAGGGAGCCGGTGAACCAACGTTGCTCAACGATATTGAGTTTGGGCGCGTCGTGCATCTGGCCGTTTCGCCAACAGACGATGTCGTTGCCATTACCAATCATCGCAATGAAGTGCTTGTCGTCGATCTCGAGGCAGAAGCTGCTCGTGTGCTTGACCGTAGCGATTACGGCAAGATTCAAGGCATCTCATGGTCACCGGATGGACGCTGGCTCGCGTATGGTTTCCCATTTACCTCACAGAAAACGGCCATTAAGTTGTGCGATGTAGAGAGCGGCGAAACGCACTTTGCGACTGAGCCTGTCCTGCAAGATATCTTGCCCGCCTTTGATCCAGAAGGGAAATACCTCTACTTCCTGGGTTATCGCATCCTCAACCCGGTCTACGATAACCTGCAATTCGACCTCGGCTTCCCGCGCGGTGTGAAACCTTATGTCATTATGTTGCAGAAGGATTTGCGCTCGCCTTTCGTTGCCGAGCCGAAGGCCCCCGGTGAAAAAGAGAAGGACAAGGAGAAAGCGAAAGACAAGGAGCAGGAGAATACAGGAGATAAGCAGCAGGAAGGCGATGCCGCAGAAACCTCGGAAGAGCAGGATGAGGAAGAGAATGGAGCATCGTCAAAGCCACCCGCTATAGTGGTCGATCTCGAAGGAATAACCTCGCGAGCCTTGCCATTTCCTGTAGCGGAGGGCCGCTATGACAAAATCCTGGGCATAAAGGGGAAAGCGCTCTTCTTATCGCACGCTGTCGAAGGGACGCTCGATCTATCTCTCGATAGGTCCGATATCAAGGGCCATATCGATAGCTATGACTTCGAAGCGCATAAAAGCGAGTCGATCATTGAGGGAGTCAACGACTTTACCGTCTCGCGCAATGGCAAAACGTTGCTCTATCGCAGCAATCATCGCCTGCGCGTGCTGAAGGCGGGTGAGAAACCACCCAAGACGGAAAATAATGATCGTCCCGGTCGTGAAAGCGGCTGGCTCGACCTGCATCGTGTCAAAGTCTCGGTTCAACCGGAGGCGGAGTGGAAGCAGATGTTCCACGAGGCCTGGCGCTTGCAGCGCGAACACTTCTGGACTGAAGATATGTCGGGCATCGATTGGGATGCCATCTACGCGCAATATGCCCCATTGTTGGATCGGGTCGGGTCGCGCTCGGAACTATCCGATCTCTTCTGGGAACTGCAAGGAGAGCTGAATACGTCCCATGCCTACGAGCAGGGAGGCGATTACCGGCACGGTCCGCAGTATCATCAGGGATTCCTGGGCGTAGACTGGCACTATGACGTGGAAAGCGACCGTTATCGCATTGCCCGCATTGTCAAGGGCGACCCTGCCGATAGCCGCGCAACATCGCCGCTTACCGGCCCTGGTCTGAATGTTTCTGAAGGAGATGCTGTCGTGGCCGTCAATGGTCAGCGTGTCAGCGCAAAGCGCAGCCCGCAGGTATTGCTGGTCAACCAGGCCGGGAATGAGGTACAACTCACTGTTGAAGATGCGGAAACAAAAGAAACACGTGTCATTACCGTCAAGGCTTTATCGGATGAGACGCCTGCCCGCTATCGCGACTGGGTAGAACACAATCGCGCGCTGGTTCACGAGATCTCGCAGGGGCGGGTTGGCTACGTGCATATTCCCGATATGGGCCCCAGTGGCTACGCGGAATTTCATCGCAGCTACCTGACTGAATATGATTATCCCGCGCTGCTCGTCGATGTGAGATGGAATCGTGGCGGTCATGTATCCGGTCTCTTGTTAGAGAAGCTGGCCAGGCGCCGCATTGGCTATGATTTCTCGCGCTGGAGCCAACCGGAGCCGTATCCTGCCGAATCGCCGCGTGGCCCGATGGTGGCTCTTACCAACGAACACGCGGGTTCGGACGGCGACATCTTCAGTCACAGTTTCAAGCTGATGGGATTGGGTCCATTGATTGGCAAGCGTACCTGGGGTGGTGTCATTGGTATCAATCCTCATCATAAGCTGGTTGATGGTACCATTACTACCCAACCTGAGGCTGCATTCTGGTTCAAAGATGTTGGCTGGAACGTCGAAAATTATGGCACCGATCCCGACATCGAGGTCGATATCTCCCCTCAGGACTACGCACACAACGTCGATCCACAACTCCAGCGTGCCATCGAAGAGGCCCTGCACCAGATCGAAGTGCGCCCAGCTTTGGAGCCGGAACCGGAAGAACGACCAAGGAAAGCGGTACGGTAAGAAAAATCAATTGACATTCCACCCCGAACTCAGTACAATATACTCAAGCAACTGAATACGAAGCTCCTCTGGGAAGAGTAAACATCAGTATCCTGATAGAGAAGGTGGGCCAGAAGGCTGGAAGCCCCCGCAGCATCCTGATGTTGAACGTCGCTCGGATTGACTGCCGCAGAAATCCCTCTTGTAAAGGGAAAATAGAGCGGCACGGGTGAGCCCGTTATAGCGAGACCCCGATAGAACCCTGTGGAATATGCAGGACTGGTCGGGGTGGTGAGTGCGCCGGGTCGGCAACGTCCGGCGAAATGAGGTGGTACCGCGAAAAAGTGCCCTTTTCGTCCTCATATGGATGAATTGGGCTTTTTTATTGGTCTGAAATTTGTATCAATCTCATGCAGAGATTCTTCGCTTCGCTCAGAATGACATGGCCCGCACCATGTCATTCTGAGTGCAAGAAGTCGAAGCCCTGAGCAACGAAGGGGAAGCATCTCTCGAAGGCGCACTTAAATCAAAGGAGGAGATCATGAGCTTACCAAAACGGTACAATCCTGCCACGGCGGAGCCGGAGTTGCAGGCTTTCTGGCAACAATCCGGCACCTATCATTTTTCGCGTACCAGCAATAAACCTGTTTACTCAATCGATACGCCGCCGCCCACGGTTTCGGGCCATCTACACCTGGGTCATGTTTATTCTTATAGCCATACAGATTTTATGGCGCGTTTCTGGCGTATGAATGGCTACAATGTCTACTATCCTATGGGTTTCGATGATAACGGCCTGCCAACCGAGCGGCTGGTGGAGAAGCGCCTGCATATCAGCGCTCCCCAGATTGGGCGCAAGGCATTCATCGAAAAATGCCTGGAGATGAGCGCCGAGGAGGAGAAAAACTACGAGGCGCTGTGGCAGCGACTGGGACTTTCGATAGACTGGCGCTATACCTACAGCACCATCAATACGCTATCAAGGCGCACCTCGCAACTCTCTTTCATTGATCTCTATCGCAAGGGATTGGCCTATCGCAAGGAGGCGCCTACGATCTGGTGTCCTGAGTGCCGCACCGCAATCGCGCAGGCGGAATTAAGCGACCTGGAGCGAGAGAGCGAGTTTATCACCCTGGCCTTTCATCTTGCAGATGGGGAGCCTTTTCCTATAGCCACAACACGACCTGAGCTATTGCCGGCCTGCGTTGCGATATTCGTGCATCCAGGCGACCCTCGTTATCAAAAGTATGTTGGACAGCAGGCAACGGTGCCGCTTTTCGGTCAGCAGGTGCCAATACTGGAAGACGCAAAGGCCGATCCCGAAAAGGGAACCGGGGCCGTGATGTGTTGTACGTTCGGTGATGTAACAGACGTGGAATGGTGGTACAAATATAACCTGCCGTTGAAAATAGTGATTGGACGCGATGGCAGGATGACCGAAGCGGCAGGCCAGTTTGCCGGTTTGACGATAAGAGAGGCGCGACGTGCTATTGTCGAGGTCCTGGAGAAGCATGGACTGGTGCTGGCTCGCCAACCGGTGAGGCAATCGGTGCGTGTACACGAACGCTGCGATACGCCTGTTGAGTATATTGTGACGCGCCAGTGGTTTATTCGCGTGCTGGACTTCAAGCAGGCATTGCTTGATGCTGGGGAACAGATTACCTGGCATCCTGAGCATATGAAAGCGCGTTATCATGAATGGGTGGAGAACCTGGGCTGGGACTGGTGTATCTCGCGCCAGCGCTATTATGGTGTGACGTTTCCGGTATGGTATTGCACCGAGTGCGGTGCAGTTCTGCTGGCCGGTGAGGATCAATTGCCCGTAGACCCGGCGGAACAGCAACCGGCAAAAGCCTGTCCTTGTGGAAGCACATCCTTTATCCCTGAGGAGGATGTAATGGACACCTGGGCAACATCGTCCATGTCGCCGCAGATCGTTGGGCGCTGGTTGGAGGATAAGGAACTCTACGATAAGGTCTTTCCCATGTCGCTGCGCCCGCAGGCGCACGAGATCATTCGCACCTGGGCCTTCTATACTATCGTGAAGTCCTATCATGAGTTCGGGATATTACCGTGGAAGGAGATTGCCATTTCCGGCTGGGGTATTGCCGGAGAGGGCGCCGGTAAGATCAGCAAAAGTCGTGGCGGCGGGCCGATGCCCCCAATGGAGATGATCGAGAAGTACTCAGCGGACGCGGTACGTTACTGGGCCGCCAGCACGGGCTTTGGCAAGGACTCGATTATCAGTGAGGAGAAGATTTCCACCGGGGCCAAACTGGTCACGAAGCTGTGGAATGTGGCCCGCTTCAGCGAGCGTTTCCTGGCCGGGTATCAAGTACCGGCGGAACTGCCAGCCTTCACGCCAACGGATCGCTGGTTGCTTTCCCGCACGCAGCGGCTGATCCTGCGCGCGACAGAACTGATGAGTAACTACGATTACGCGGCTGCCAAAAGCGAGACGGAGAGCTTTTTCTGGCGCGAACTGGCAGACAACTACCTGGAAATGTCAAAGGAGCGCCTGTATGATGCATCCAATGAGATGCACGAGGGCGCACGCTATACACTCTATCACGTATTCCTGGCAGTCCTGAAGCTGTTTGCGCCGTTCCTGCCCTATATAACGGAGACGATCTACCAGGCGCTTTTCGCTACCAATGATGGAGCGAAATCTATTCACAATGCCCGCTGGCCGCAGGCGAATGAGACATTGATCGATGAGCAGGCTGAGGATGCCGGAGAATTGTTGGTAGAACTGGCGACTGCCATACGCCGCTATAAGAGCGAGGCGAGCATCTCGCTTGGCACGGAGTTGCAGCGTTTGCAACTGGCTACGGAGGATGCCGGTATAGCTACCATGTTGCGAGAGGCCAGGCCCGATATTAAAAGCGTGACGCGCGCCAGGGAGATCGAGGTGAGCCAGAGTCTTGATCCTGGCCTGGCGCCGGTAAAATCACAGGGTAAGGTTCGTGTCGCTTTGTATACTGAATAAAGAGGACACCCTGTAGGAATAGTACCTGGTGTCTGTCCTTCTCTGGATACGGGACAGGCACAGGCACTGTCCCTACGGGAGTATTTTGTCAAAGTCCATGTGCTGTCTCCTTTCTTCCAAAGATATTCGTACCATCTATGGAGACGGAAAATTCCTACTGTGTTACAAATTTCCGTCTCCACCAGTTTGCTTATCTGGAAGAGGAAAAAACTGTTTTGAGAGGAGAATAATAGCCTGGGTATTTGTGGAATAATAGGTATATATGTCACGTTGTCATTAATGCAGGTAGAAATACCTGCTCCTTCTCAAACAATCTTACCTGGTTCTCTTACCCCACCCATCAATATCCGCACTTTCTTGTGGTCTGATGGGTGAGAGATAGGGGCTGGGGAGTGAGGAAAATCTTTCACCCGGCTATTCTACATCAGGAGTTGAAATATGAATCAAGCAGCAGATGTTGGTCGCCGGGCCGTCTTTCATGAAAACGACCTGGTCATCTGGCATTATTCTCATGGCAATCGTTCTATCCCTGTTCCCGCCGTCGTGGTTCGCGAGGAACAGGATGGAGTGGTCATCAGGGCACGCATCGAGGGCAAAACCGAGGTGCTGCATGTTGATCCCAATCAGCTCGTTACCCGCTAGTTCATACCTACTGGAAGCGAGAGCAAATCGGCGCTTTTCCTACATATGCTGCTCATTCCGGCGCAACATATCGGGAGTGGCGCTATTTTTTTTATTTCGTAAACCTGCGCAACTCATTGTGCCCCCTGTGCTAAACTCGAGATGCGCTGGCAGGTACTCGAATGTGGGGAATCCCTTGTAGCTTACATAGGTGTAGGTTTTTGGTTAGTACTGACCCTGGGCGTGTCATTGTGAGTGCAGCGAAGAATCTGCGCCCGACCACAGATTCTTCGCTGCGCTCACAATGACATGCCCAGAACGGCAAGAAATCTACCTGTGTAAGGTCCCTTGTGGTCGCCGGCAAGTTTCGCCTGGTGAACTACATTGATTTTGAGTGTGCCTGCAAATGCCGGGAATGTGCCTGCTTTACCAGATTGATCGTTGAAGCCTCAACCTCATTTTGAGCTGTGGGCAGGCTGTGCAGTGCGACCGGAATCACCTCATCCATGCGCTCGACGGGTACAAATTGCAGCGCTTTGATGACCTCTTGCGGCACATCTACCAGGTCGTTCAAGTTGCGTTTGGGCAGGATGAACGTTTTAATGCCTGCACGGTGGGCTGCCAGCACCTTCTCCTTGATGCCGCCGACCGGTAACACCCTGCCGCGCAGTGTAATCTCACCCGTCATCGCCACATCGCGCCTCGCTGCCCGTTTTGTCAACGCCGAAATCAGCGCTGTTGCCATGGTAATCCCTGCTGATGGGCCGTCCTTGGGAATGGAACCCGCGGGCAAATGCAGGTGGATATCATACTTCTCGTAAAAACGGTTCTCCGCTCCAAGCTGCCCAGCTCGCGAGCGCGCATACGAGAGGGCCGCCTGCGCCGATTCCTTCATCACATCGCCAAGCTGGCCGGTCAGCGTCAGATTTCCCTTGCCTTCCATCAGTGTTGCCTCCACGGTCATTAAATCGCCGCCGGCGCTTGTCCATGCCACTCCTGTCGCAATTCCTGCCTCGTCCTCCTCTTCTGGCAGCCCATAATAATGCTTTTGCGGCCCCAGGTAGTCAGCAATTTTCTCCGGCGTGACTCTCGTCTTCGTGCGGCGGCCCTCGGCCACTTTGCGTGCCACCTTACGCATCACCGTTGCTATCTCACGTTCCAGATTGCGTACCCCGGCCTCGAATGTATAATCGCGAATGATGCGCTGCACCGCCTGGTCGCTGATTTCTACCCGCGAGGGCTTCAACCCATGTTCTTTCATCTGCTTCGGAACCAGGAACTGGCGCGCGATGTGCAATTTCTCTTCTTCCGTATACCCTGGCAGCTCGATCACCTCCAGGCGGTCGCGCAGGGCCGGGGGAACAGGGTGCAGCACATTCGCTGTCGTGAGAAACATGACCTTTGAAAGATCGTAGGGCACCTCCAGGTAGTGATCGGAAAAGGCGGAATTTTGCTCAGGATCGAGGACTTCCAATAGCGCGGCGGATGGATCGCCCCGGAAATCCGCGCCGATCTTATCGATCTCATCCAGCACAAACAGGGGATTGATCGTACCGGCCGTCTTCATCGTCTGGATAATACGACCGGGCAGCGCTCCCACATAGGTACGGCGATGCCCGCGAATCTCGGCCTCGTCATGGATGCCGCCTAAGGAGAGACGCACGAATTTACGATTGAGCGCTGCCGCGATTGAACGCCCAAGCGAGGTTTTGCCGACACCAGGAGGGCCAACGAAACATAGGATTGGGCTGCGCATCGTATCCGAAAGCTTACGTACAGCGATATACTCCAGTATGCGCTCCTTCACCTTCTCCAGCCCATAGTGGTTCTCGGCCAGGACGCTTGCCGCCGCCGCTATATCCAGCCGGTCAACGGTAGCATTATTCCAGGGAATGCTCACCAGCCAGTCCAGGTAGGTGCGAATGATCCCGCCATCAGGAGCCATGGAGGGCATGCTATTGAGCCGTTCCAGTTCTTTCAGCGCTCGCTCCTGCACCTCTTCGGGCATACCACAGCTCAGTATCTTCTCGCGCAACTCGGAGGTTTCGCGGAATGCGGGGTCTGTCTCGCCCAGTTCGCGCTGAATGGCCTTCAATTGCTCACGCAGGAAATATTCGCGTTGGGTTTTATCGACCTCTTGCTGCACCTGGTCATGAATATGATTTTCCAGTTCCAGAATGCTCAGTTCTTTCGAAAGGAGAATGCTCGTTTTCTGTAATCGTTCTTCGACGTTGAATGTTTCTAGAATAGTCTGGCGCGCCTTTAGAGGGGCATCAAGCGTTGAGACGATAAAATCCGCCAACCACCCGGGTGAATCGATATTCATGGCGGTGATAGTTGCCTCATCAGAAAGATTATTGCTGAGCCTGACGCATTTTTCGTACAGCGCCCGTACTGCTCGCACCAGGGCTTCAAGCCCCAAAGTATATTCTACCTCGTCGAGTACAACTTCAGCGCGCACATACATAGATGACTTTTTTGGCAAATTTTCAAGGCGGCGCAAACGACGCTGCCCATGAATAAGTATACTTGTCGTGCCATCGGGCATTTTCAGCATGCGGTCGATCACTGCCTCGACTCCAACATCGTACAGGTCTTCAGGATCGGGGTCTTCTTGTTCCTCGTCCAATTGCATGGCAACAAAGAGCGTGCGCTTCTTCCTCATGGCCTCTTCGATGGCTTTGATTGATTGTGCGCGCCCTACAAATAAAGGCGTCACGACATTTGGAAACAGCACCGTATTGCGAATTGGTAGCAGGGGAAGTTCCACCACCTCTCTATGCTTCTCGGGCGCTATACGACCAGCGCCTGGCGCCTGTCCTATATGCCCCAGGGTGTCCGTGTTTTGATCAGTTTTCTCGAGAGATGTGATTTCAGCGATTGCTTGTGGCGTTTTCTTCCTGGCCATTTATGCGCCTCTTATGTGTGTGTCCGATTGATTAGTATTTCGATATCACTCTTAATAACGATACACTCCAACAAAGATTACAACGTCGTCTAACCATTATACAACTCTGCCGCACCCCCTGATGAATTTTCCAACCAAATGGGGGAATGCGATGGGGCACAGGGACAGGCCACTGTCCCTACAGGGCTTCTTTGTTTGCGATAGTTTCTCGCAGTATCTCAGCCTTTTCAAATCTCCCCAGTTTCATGTATGCCTCATACTCATATTCCAGCGCTAGCACCGGAATCATCATACCCCGGAACTCTACGAACCGTTTGTACTGCTCCAGGTCTACCGGTTTCTCCCAGGTGCCATCTGCCAACCGCTTCTGAACGTCCCCCATAATCTCAACTTTGATACCATAGATACAAAGCTCTCCAAAGTGGGACCGTATCTTTTCCGTGGTCGAGAACTTTACCTTGCGCACAACATACTTCGAAAGATATTGTTCAATTGCCAATGCCCCTGGCAGATCTGCCTGTAGATCGATATCATTGGGGATGACAGGCACTCCCTGGAGCGCGAAACTGCAACTGCCCGTCACTACCCAGTTCACGGGTTTATCTTGTAACGTGCTAGAGATTCTACGCAAAACTTTGAAATAGCTCATATCAAGCATTTGCCCACCTCTCAAAGAGTATGTTCTATCTACGGCCTGAATCCAGCGCCTGGTGCCTGTCCTCCAAAGAGAGCCAGCAATCTTCTTTGCTCATCAGAAAGTAGCAAGCGCGTATTTCTTTGCACGGGGAATATTTCGGCGCGATCCCATAGTTGTCCAATAACGCTGGTTCTCGTGCCTATTTGAACGCCGCGTTCCCGTAATGCCGCCAGCAATTCCTTTGCATCGAAAAGGAAAACGGACTCAATAATCCAGGGAGTAACATAGCCGTGCGGCATGCCCGGCACAGGTTTTGGCCCGGCGAAGACCAGATAATAATCAGGCGAAGGGTCTGTTTTAAGGCTTAAGTCTCCATCGCGCCTGAGATGCCATTGTACATCAACACTCTTTCCCACGAGTGGTTCCTGCGCGAATATGCCGGCAAATTCCTTATGAGTAGCAGATTCTATAAGCGTAATGCCAAAAATAGTGGACGCAATGTAATCACCCACCGAACCAATATTTACCGGATGTTCAATGAGATGGGCAATATTATTCTCAACAGTATTTCTTGATCTGATTAGCTCAGCAAGCCGGGGCAAGTTATGCATATCTGATGCTCCTCCAATCGGAAATATGGCTGGGGATAAGCGACACTTCTACTTTATTTTATCATTTGTGTCAATAAGCCCTGCTATTGAGGGACGCTATTTCCTTGCATGCGATCTTTTCAACCCTTGCTTTGCAGGTAGGCACGAAGCCGTGAGCAGAGCGCGGCTATCTCTTGTGGACCTCCATGTGGTGCATCAGGCCACTCGTCGGTGCGGACGCCCCAGTATTCGCGGGGAGTGCCAGGATAGCGCGGTACGAGATGGATATGCAGGTGTGGTACATGATGCCCCAGCACCCATTCATAAATATGCTCCGCCCCCTCCGAATCTCTCAATGCACGACTGAGCCGCGTTACCATCAAACCTATTGCCTGTGCCTCCTGATCTGTTAGATCGGCCAGGCCCGCTACATGCCGCTTCGGTTCGACCATCAAGTAGCCGAGATAGGTATTTTGGTTGTCGTGGAGCAGATAAAGATGCCCTACGTAGAGCATATCGTCTTCATATATTGCTTGCCCAGGTATGTCGATTTCTCCCCGGTGCTTGCGGCATACAAAGCAATCATTGGTTTGATTCTGTGTACTCATGATGCTGAACCTCCATATGTACTAAACGATTTACGTGTACTTGACAAGAGCCTTGACCGGCGAAATGGTACCCATTGCCAGTTGTTCAAACGTGTCTGCCAGCTTATTTTTCGTCGTGATGCAATCAAAGAGCTTTTCCAGATGGTGCGTATGTGCTTGCAATACCTCTTTCATCTCGTTTGTAGAATCGCTTGCGTGGTCTTAAAATGCAGTTTCGCGACTTCCGTCAATATATCTTTGCCGGATTCTGCCGCAAGCTCACGCCCAACTGCTATAATTGCCGGGTCTGAAGCTCCTTTCGGTAGTACCTTACCTACGCGTCTCGATAATTGCTCCAACTGCTGCACAAATTTGGCGCGTGCCAGGATGGAGGCAGCTGCCACGGCAATATCTTCCTCGGCCCGGGGACGTTGCACGATAGTAATCGAACGTCCCTTTTCCCTCAACGCCTGGAGTATATATGATTCGTCACCGAACTGGTCAATTACGGCAAGCTTACCGGGTACTTTCTCCAGCATCTGTTCCAGGGTCCAGGCATGCCCCCATGCCAGCAGGCGATTCAAATGTTGGATTTTATTGTACAACTCGTTATAGCGTTTCGGCTCAATCGGCACCACGAAATGCGGACAGAGCGTCTGAATCCCTTCGGCCAGCGCCAGGATACGCGAATCGGTCAGCAGCTTGCTATCACGTACCCCCAGCGCCAGCAATCGCTCTTCTGTTCGCTCATCGACATAGACTGCCCCAATTACCAGCGGCCCAAAATAATCGCCCTTACCCGATTCGTCCAGCCCGATGCGCGGTCTGCCTGCAGTGTTTATGACAGGTGGAGATGCTATTGAAGGAGCTTCGAGAAAAGATAGTTGCGTACCTATTGGTTCTGCTGGCCGGTCTAAGAACGTTCTTCTTGCATTCCACCATGCTTGAATTTGCGAGCGTAACTCTCCTTCTTTGCCCTGAATAAGCGCCTTGCCACTTTTATAAAAGGCAGCCACGACTCTAGCTCTGCCATCAGTTACTGCTATCTGATAACCGGATTGAACCTCTTTTTCTTCGACGATTGTCCATCCGTTTTCCTGAATAAGTTCTCGGAAAGCATCGATATTCACCTGCAACTTAGGCTCTACCATGAAATTCTGTCTCCGTTTAGTTTTAAATCATATTGCCCTTATTATAGTATTTTACGCGCACTATGTCAGCAGGGAGAACAAAAGATTCCTACTCATCTCTGCCCACTTTCTGAGGAATCGCCGGGGAGGATGAGAGAATTTTACAAGAGTACTCCTTGTAATCCTCACGTAAATCGATGTACAATTTCAATACACTAGCCAGAAAGGAACGGCTCATGTTCGCTCACTATTGACGCTGACACGCTTCGCAACATAGATACACTCGACTGCACCTCGTTTGCAGGTTCGTAGGTAGGTTTTTTTGTCGTTATTTTGCCCCGGCTTTCTGGCATTATTTTGTCTATCATTTCCTTCCTTCGATTCGTGCGCCGCCGTCTCCTCACGGCATCGCTCAAGGGGTACAAAGGCTTTCATTCCATGGGTTACCAGTATCCTGCTGGTCGTATCCCTGCTCAAATACCCCCTGATGCTCATATTACATCGCTTGTTGCTTTTGCTAAAAATCAATCGCATACTAGAGGAGACAAAATTGTTCATTATTCCTGATAACTTTGCGCGCTTCATGATAGAGCTGTTTGGAGAAGAAGGCCGCTCCTGGCTCGACCGTTTGCCTGCTATCCTTGCCGCCTGCGAGGAGCGTTGGAATATGAAAATAGGCGCTCCGGTTGGCAACCTCTCATTCAATTATGTGGCCCCGGCTGTTCTGGCCGGTGGCACTGAGGTCATGCTGAAAGTAGGTCTGACCGACGAGTTCCCGTCGCAGCCGGAGGCATTGCGCCACTTCGATGGGCATGGCATGGTGCAGCTACTGGCCTATGATGAGCATGATGCCGCAATGCTCATGGAGCGTCTGAAGCCTGGTACATCACTGCGCCTGGTAGAGGATGATGAGGCTGCGATTTCGGCGGCGGCAGAGGTCATGCGCAAGATAGGGCGTCCCCTGCCACCGCAACATTATCCTTTTCCCACTATCAATGATTGGGGAAAGGGCTTTACCCGGCTGCGCAAACTATATGACGGAGGAACCGGTCCAATCCCTTCTGCCAGGTTTGATAAGGCGGAGCAGCTTTATGCTGAATTGAGCGCTTCTATGGATGAACCTGTGCTGCTGCATGGCGACCTGCACCAGGATAATATCCTGTCCGCCGAGCGCGAACCCTGGCTGGCGGTCGATCCCAAGGGATTGATCGGCGAGCCTGCCTATGAGACGGGCGCTATCTTGCGCAATTTCTGGCCGGACATCCTCGCCATTCCCGACCCGGTATCACTCATGAAACGCCGCATAGACCAGCTTTCGGCGGAATTAGGCTTTGACCGCGAGCGCATTTATAACTGGGGCTTTGCTCAGGCTGTGCTTTCAGTGATCTGGGGTGTCGAAGATACGGGTAGGGCCGAAGACGAGGGACTTTTCTTCGTCGAGGTGCTTAACGCCATTCAGATGAAGTAATACAGGCTTCAATGCTTTACCGTAATCGCGATGTTTCACAGACTATGAACAAACAGTTACCCCTCTGATCCACCGTATAGAGGGGTAACTGTTTCAGAATTTTTTATTGCCCATATGCGATACTCACTCCTGGTGCGGCTTCTTGATCATAGAGATGCCGAAAGCTCATCCTCAAGTACTCTGTAAAATTTCTCCGCTGCATACCTTTCACGCCATGGTTCATGCCCGCATTTCTCCAGCAAGATCATGCGGAAATCCTTCAATCTGGTAGTGAGTGGTTCCTGGACGCCTGCTGCCGGATGTGGGTCGCAGTCACCGTGGATGGCCACGACCGGGCAGGTAATCTGCTCTGCCAGTTTGAGCAGTTCTCCAGTGCTTCGCAATTCGGCGGCCTCTGGCCAGACACCCTGGTACACTTCAGCCGGATCAGCGATAAAATCAGGGCTTGTAGCATCAATTGGTCCCTCAATAAGGTCGTAGGAATCGGACTTGTCTCCAAGCTGGCCCAGGCGTGCGAAGAAAGCATCTTTTTCAGGGACATCCGCCTTCTCCAGCAGTTCAACAAGCTGGCGATATTCTTCTTGCTCTTCCTGACTGAGTCTTCTGAGACGGTTTTTCGTGATCAATGGGACATAACGCTCTTCAAACGGGCCGCTGCCCACAAGAATCAATTTGCGTACCAGCGCGGGGTATCTGGCAGTAACGATATAGCTTAGCCAGGCTCCCCAGGAGTGGCCGATCAGTATAATGGGTGTCATGGCATTTTGTTCGATGAACTGACGTAATTCCTCCACCTGTCCATTAAGTGTTTTAGCAGTCTGGAGCGGTTCCAGGACGCCTCTTGCCTCCCCTAGTTTTCGAGCAACTGGCGCCACTGAGCCAGCGACTCCCGGCCCCCCATGAATGATGGCCACACGGTAAGGAGCATTTCCATACTCCCTGAAGGTTTCCAACTGTGCTTTCTTCCTTTACAAAGGCGTGGAATCTGGTGACTGCAAGAATCGCCAGTACCTTTCCAATGATAAAGCAACGGCGCTCAATTCTCAACTACTGATACTTTAGAACGTAAATCCTAAAATAGCAATAGGATTTTTACATAAAAGTCCTCGTTCTCTTGCAAACCTCTTCATCACATGGTATTCTTTCGTACATATGATCTATGTTACAACAGATCATGTGGGGAGAGAGTTTATGGCTCAGGAAGTAAGCAGTACACCGCAGCAAGGGGCATTGCTGCGGCGCGCGCACGAATTGCTGGAGGGCATCGGGCAGCCTGTATCCGAGGATCTCCTGCTGCAACATCTCTTTGGCGTTGGCGAGGGGATAGCCCACAATGCCATATGGCCAACATTATTGCGTCGAACCCTCGAAAGTTCTACACTTTTTGAACAAATCGATGGACAGCAGTGGTCGCTCGTTGCCTGGCGCAGCACCCAGCAATCGCTCAAAGAAATCGACTTTGTTGTACTGGATACTGAAACGACGGGGCTGCGTCCCGGGCATCACCGCGTAATCGAAATTGCCGGTATTCGGATGCGATACGGTGAAGTGACGGGTTCATTCCAGAGCCTGGTCAACCCGGGTACTCGCCTACCCGGGTTTATCGTCCAGTTCACGGGCATTACGCAGGAGATGGTCGAGAAAGCCCCCAAAGCCCACGAAGTTCTCCCCGACTTCCTGCATTTTATCGATGGTGCCATCCTCGTCGGCCATAATATCGGCTTTGATATCGGTTTCCTCAGCTACGAAGCGCGATTGCTCGGCTACGATTTTCCCATCGATGGCCTGGATACCATTCCCCTGGCGCGACGATTTCTCCCCGGCCTGCGGCGTTTCAAGCTCGATTATGTCGCCGACCACCTCAAGATTCCTACCCAGAATCGTCACCGCGCCCTGGGTGACGCCAGGGTAACAGCCGCCATCTTTTTGAAACTGCTCGAACTGGCCCAACAGCAGGGTATTCTGACGCTTGGACACCTGCGCCGTCGCCTGCAATTGCCCGTCGCCTGGAGCGGAGATATCACCGAGGCCTCCACGACCCGGCAGATGGAACATATGCGCGCCGATGGTCGCATATCCAGGCAGTCCGACGTGATCCGGCCAACAGGAACGCTTTTCCTGAATCCAGCATGGAAACGTGACTTTCCGACCAGACCTGGCGTCTACCTGATGAAGGACGCAAATGGGCAGGTTATCTACGTCGGCAAGGCCAAGTGCCTCAAAGATCGCCTGGCATCATACTACAACCAGCCTCTTGGCTATACACGCAAGATGGATGGCCTGTTGCAAAACGTGAAGGAGATCGAAACGCGCGTGCTTGGCTCCGAACTGGAAGCCTTGCTCGTTGAATCGCAACTCATCAAACAATTACAGCCCACCTACAATGTGCAGCTGCGTAACTACGAACTCTATCCATTTATCAAAATCGACATCCAGCATCCTTTTCCTCGCGTTTATGCCACGCGCGAGGTAGCCGCCGATGGCGCTCGATACTTTGGTCCATTCCGCAGCCGGCGCATCGTCGATCTCACCATCGAACTGGTACAGAAAGTCTTTCCTATTCGCACCTGTACCCGTTCCCTGCCGCCGCAGGCCAAACCATCCGATCCATGTTTACGCCTGCATCTTAATCGTTGCCCAGGCCCCTGCCGGGGCGAGGCCGATTCATCCGCGTACCGCCAGATGATTGAGGAGGTCTGTGCCTTCCTGGGTGGAGAACGCGAAGACCTGCTTGACCGGTTGCGCCGTCAAATGCTCGAAGCCTCCCAGCAACTAAATTTTGAACGCGCTGCCTGGCTGCGCGATACTATCCGCAGCGCCGACGAAGTATTGATCGGCCAGCGCCTCATCACGGGGGCAGTCGAGGCCAACAACCTCTTCATCGTCTATCCATCCGCGCAAGAAGGATATAACGAACTCTTCCTTATTCGTCATGGGCGCCTGGTAGAGCAACGCTGCGTCCCTCATGAACCCGATTCGATGAAACTTGCCGTTCGCGAACTCCTGCACCTCGCCGCCTCACTTGGCGACCCTCCCAGCATCGTCGGCAAGGCCGAAGTTGACCAGATCAATATCATCAGCCGCTGGATACATCATCACAGCAATGACCGGGCCTTCTTCCCATTCCAGCAGGCTCTCACCGATGAGAATGAGGCACGGTTGCTGGCGCAGCGCATCTGGATTGAGATTGACGCGGTACGGACGTTGCCGAGCGAAATGGGTGAAGAGGAGCCGCTTGATACGTTGTAACATACAGAGAGATTGTGGTACACTCTGTCCACATAACTGACGGGATGGTGCGGGATTGGCCGCAACGACTTGCGTGAAGGAGACGCTCCACTATGTTGCTTTCTGATAAACGTATTCTGGAAGAATTGAAAAACGGCAATATCGTCATTGAACCATTTGACCCGCGCCAGTTGGGAACCAACTCCTACGACTGTCGTATGGGCGAATGGTATTACCAGGGTGATGCCAATGTAGAGGTGATGCACCTGGATAATCCAGACGAAATTCGCCGTTATTGGGGCGAGCCACGTAGGGCGAGAGATGGGAAAGTTGCTATACGTGCGGGTACCACCATTCTGGCTCATACCCAGGAAATTATTGGAGGGCATAATGGATACCTCGCAAAGATGTACTCGCGCAGCACTGTCGCCAGGTCGGGCCTATCGGTATGTCGCTGCGCAGGTGTTGGCGACGTTGGCTATATCAGCCGCTGGACGATGGAGATCAGCAATCATACCCAGACCACCATCTGGGTACCTGTCGGATTTCGTATCTGCCAGCTCACCTTCGAGTATGTGGGTGAAACGTTAAAGGAATACACGGGCAAATACGGTAGAGCCAACCATGAATGGACGCCAGAGGATATGCTGCCCAAACCCCACTTCGATTGGGATTATGATGTCTATCGCACGGATAAAGGGATGCGTGTGTGAGGAAGGGGTCTCTTGTATCATTTGAGGGCCTGGACGGTGCCGGAAAAACCACACAGATGGCATTGTTGGAGCAATGGCTTCAGTCTCAACAAATACCATATGTGCGTACGCGCGAGCCGGGGGGAACGCCGCTCGGCATCGAACTGCGGCAATTGTTGCTGCATCGCCCTGACCTGCAGATCATGCCGCTAGCTGAGGCCTTTCTGTTCCAGGCCGATCGCGCGCAGCACTTCGCTCAACTTGTCCTGCCAGCCCTTGCTGAAGGCAAACTTGTTATCACTGATCGCTGCTTCGATGCCAGCATCGCTTATCAGGGCTATGCTCGTGGCGTTGGCATGGAGCTGGTTGAGCGTCTTTCAATGATGGCAACACAAGGGCATGTGCCTGATCTCACTATCCTGCTTGACCTCGATCCCTCTCAGGTACATGTAAGAACGGATAGCTCACAGGCCGAAAATAGAGACCGTGAAGAGCAAACACGATTCGATGTTGAGCCTGAAGATTTTCACCAGCGTGTGCAGGAAGGCTTTCGCATACTTGCGCGCAAATACCCCGAACGTATCAAAGTAGTAGATGCCTCGAATACGCCAGAAGAGATTCACCAGGAGATAGTAGCATTAGTGAAGCAATTGTTAGAATCCTAAAATTCCTCTAACCTTTTCTTCCTCTTCATGGCGTCGAAATACCCTGGTTCCAGTTCCAATGCTCGATGAACGGCCGCCAGTGCCTCCTCTTTCTGACCCAGAATTCCCAACACCCAGGCTTTCCCATCCCATGCTGCTGCATACCGGTCATCGAGTTCGAGTGTGCGATCAAAAGCCGCCAGCGCCTCAGCATAGCGCCCCAACATTCCCAGGTATGTTCCCCTGGCGTACCATGCTTCTTTACTTGTTTCATCCAAAGCCAGGGCTCGTTCTACTGCCGCCAGCGCCTCAGTATAGCGAATTGCCCCTGATAACTGCTGGCTGTACTCCAGCCAGAATTTTGCGCGTCTCTTGTCCTCTTCAGATATCATCGGTTCTCCATTCTGGGGCGCGACCATGCGGTTGAACGAAATATAGTGGGAATCCACGTAGCCGATGAATCGGCGCTGGGCGCGATGAATCGGCCCCTACAGCTGCGACGGGGTCGATTCATGGCTTCCCTGATTATTGCGTTCAAGTGCATCATCTGGCCCCTACAATCTCATTTCGCCTGTTTGCGTTCCCATGCCGCCAAAACCTGCTGGTACGCTTCCCAGGTATCCACGTCGTAGTTTGCCATGGCATCGCTTATTTCGACCAGTTCCACCTCTTTCTTATGGTTTTCGACTACTTTGCGTCCGCCTTCGTCACCCTCAATCTGCAGTAGTTCGGGGAACAGGCTCCTGTCGAACAGCACCGGGCTGCCGCGTTTCCCATCATAAACCGGCGCGACGATGCGTTTTCCTGTCCTGCGATAGATGGTAATTAAACTATCGATTACTTGCTGGGTCAACAAAGGCTGATCTCCGAGTACGACGAGGGCGCTATCAACGAAGTAATTCCTCTCGCCTTTCGTATAGCCATTAGCAGTGAGCATCTGTATACCCAGGCGCATCGATGTACTCATTCCTTGCAGGTAGTCGGGATTTTCGATGAGCATGATGTCCTGTGGGATGCTGCCGGGGAAGATAGTCGTTCGAACCTGTTCTGCCTGGTGTCCCAATACAATTACCGCCGGGCGGGCCTGCGATGCCAATACTGCATCTATAACATGCGCCAGTACTGGCCGATTATGTAAGGGTAGCAACAGTTTGTGCCGTCCGCCCCCCATGCGGCTGGAGCTACCGGCAGCCAGAATAATGGCCGCTGTGGAAACAGAAAGTTGCATTTCATTTTCTCTTACAGTTGTGCTTAGATTACATCGTCGATGATGTTATAATACAGCAGGTGCTTTGTAATCACCAGAAGATGTGCAGGCTTAATAGCTTTCTATCTTATCCCACCCTGCTTGCCTGAAGTGCAGGCAAGCAGAATAGATAGCGCGATCCTGGTCCAGGAGAACATCGTATCATGCTCGATACTCAACAAGTCAATACCGGTAACATTGAAAAATTGGATGCTGAAACGCAGGCTAAATATGACCATTTACAGGCAATATTACGCGACATGGAATCCGTGCTGGTCGCCTATTCGGGTGGAGTCGATAGCGCCCTGCTGTTGAAAGTGGCCCATGATGTGCTTGGCCCGCGTGCCCTTGGAGCCATCGCCTCTTCCCCCGCTTATGCCGATGAAGAGACTGCTCAGGCTATCGCAGTCGCGGAGGAGATGGGCGTTCCATTGATTATGCTGGAGACGCACGAACTTGAAGATGAGCGCTATGTCAAAAATGATTTCAATCGCTGCTACTTCTGCAAAACAGAATTGTTTTCCCAACTAGTACCGCTAGCTCAGCAGCATCATTTGCTCCATATCGCCTATGGGATTAACAAGGACGATGACGGTGATTTTCGCCCCGGGCAGCGCGCCGCGCGTGAATTCAGTGTGCGCGGCCCGTTGAAGGAGGCTGGTATGGGCAAACGCGAGATACGCGCGGTAGCCCGTATGCTCAATGTGCCTGTATGGGATAAACCGGCCATGGCCTGCTTCTCCTCGCGCATTCCTTATGGCAGTAAAGTCGATGTAGCCTCGTTACAGATGATTTATAAGGCGGAAAAGCTGCTGCGCGAGCTGGGGTTTCGCCAGGTACGTGTGCGGCACCATGACAAACTGGCGCGTATTGAGGTCGAGCGGACAGAGATTCCGCGTTTGATCGAGGATGAAATGAGTCGCGTCGTCACGGATGGATTGCGCAAGATAGGCTATACCTATGTTACCGTTGACCTCCTGGGCTATCGTACCGGCAGTATGAACGAAGGATTTTTTAAGAGGAAGAGATGAGAAATGATGCCGGAGCGTACCATTTACCTTGACCATGCCGCCACCACCGCGCTCGATGCGCGCGTGCTGGACGCTATGATACCCTATCTGACGACCGAATATGGCAATGCCAGCAGCATCTATACGCTCGGTCGTCATGCCATGCAAGCCATCGACGGCGCGCGCGAGCAGGTGGCCGAAATCCTGAATTGTCGTCCCACTGAGATCACCTTTACGGGCTGCGGTTCCGAATCCGATAACCTGGCGATCAAGGGTATGGCCTTTGCCTCGCAGAAAAAGGGCAACCATATCATCACGTCGTCGATAGAGCACCATGCCGTACTGCATACATGCCAGTACCTGGAGCGTTTTGGCTTCAAAACCACCTATCTTCCGGTTGATGGCTATGGCCGCGTGAACCCTGATGATGTCGAGCGTGCCATTACCGATCAAACGATACTCGTCTCGATCATGTATGCCAACAACGAGGTGGGAACCATCGAGCCAATCGCGGAAATTGGTCGCATCTGCCGTGCCAGGAAGTTAGCGTTCCATGTTGATGCAGTGCAGGCAGGCGGATCGCTGCCTATCGATGTCGCCGCGCTCAACGTTGACCTGCTCTCGCTCTCGGCTCATAAATTCTATGGCCCCAAGGGAATAGGTATCCTTTATGCCCGCCAGGGAATGCGCATCCTGCCACAGATGCAGGGTGGCTCGCAGGAGCGTGGCAAGCGTGCCGGTACGGAGAATGTCGCCGGGATCGTGGGAGCGGCAACGGCCTTACGCCTGGCCTATGAAGACCTGCCACAAGTCCAACCACGTATCCAGGCTCTGAGAGATCGCCTGATTGCAGGCGTTTTAACCATTCCTAGAAGCCAGTTGACGGGGCATCCAATCGAGCGCTTGCCAAACAATGCGAGCTTTGTCTTTGAGGGCGTTGAGGGCGAATCTATCCTGCTCAGCCTTGACCTGCTCGGCATCGCAGCCTCGACCGGTTCGGCCTGCACTTCAGGTTCAGTTGACCCTTCACACGTGCTGCTGGCTATGGGCCTACCCGTCGAACTGGCACATGGCAGCCTGCGCCTGACCGTGGGTAAAGGTAATACTGAGGAAGACGTGGAGACAATCCTTTCCGCGCTGCCGGGGATTATCGAGAAATTACGCGAACTGCGTTGAGCAGAGATTATTCTAGCTCGACGGTAACTTTGATAGGCTCTTCGCCCTCCTCAGCGTGCCGGATGGTGATATCCGCAGTAAGGTTGAGCGCGTCAAGCAATTCTATCAATGTGTTGAGCGTAGGATCCGAGTATTGGCTGGTCGCCGGATCGACCCTGGCTCATTGTCAAGTAGTCCTTTTTTGTGCTACATTGAAAGGTAGATACAGGCAATCATCAGCATTGGCTATGCTTTTGCTATGAATCTTATTCGCTACTATATGCCACAGCCGGTGGGGAACAGGCAACAAGGATGTTGCAGTCCTTTCGCTCCCGCCTTTGCCAGAGAGAAGGAGTAAATTATTCATGGATACGCTCAAACGTGAGGTGCTGTCGGAGCGCGTACGATCGGTGAAGCCTTCGGGTATTCGTAAATTTTTTGACATCATCAATACAATGCCTGATGTCATTTCGTTAGGAGTGGGTGAGCCGGATTTTGTCACGCCAGAGCATATCCGCCAGGCAGGTATCCGCTCCATCGAGCTGGGACATACCCGCTATACATCTAATTATGGCATCCTTGAGTTGAGAGAAGAGATCGCACGTATGCTGAATCGCCGCTATGGGCTGACCTACGACCCGGCGACAGAAATTCTGGTCACGGTTGGTGTCAGCGAGGGCGTTGACCTGACAATGCGCACGCTTATTGACCCCGGCGATGAGGTGATTTCTCCTGATCCTGGCTATGTCGCCTATGAAGCCGATATCATCTTCGCGGGGGGAGTTCCTGTTCCCGTTCCAACCTATGCCAAATACAATTTTGGTGTGCGCGCCTCCGAGATAGCCGCCGCCATTACGCCGCGCACAAAAGTGATCTTGCTCGGCAATCCCAATAATCCCACCGGCGCGGTCGTGCCCCGTGAGGAACTGGAAGGGATTGCCCAGCTTGCCATTGAGCATGATTTGATTGTAGCCGTTGACGAGGTATACAGCCGTCTCGTCTATGGAACGGAGCATATCAGTATTGCGGCTCTGCCTGGTATGCGCGACCGCACCGTCCTGCTGGATGGCTTCTCGAAGGCCTATGCGATGACCGGGTGGCGCATTGGTTACGTTGCCGCGGCGAAGTACATCCTGGAGGCTATGCTTAAAATTCACCAGTACGCGATCATGTGCGCCGGTACTGCACCCCAGGAGGCAGCTCTAGAGGCGCTACGTCATGGCGAGGCCGATGTGCAGGAGATGCATGATTCTTATGCTCGTCGTCGCCGTATGTTCGTCGATGGCCTTAACCGCATTGGTCTGCCGACCTGCGAGCCACACGGCGCTTTCTATGCCTTTCCCTCTATCGCCGGTACGGGCCTGTCGGATGAGGAATTCGCCGAAAGACTGCTTTTTGAGGAGAAAGTAGCTGTGGTTCCAGGCAGTTCTTTTGGAGCAGCTGGCAAGGGATATGTACGCTGCACCTACTGTACCGCCTACGACCAGCTCGAAGAGGCCCTGGTGCGCATGGAGCGCTTCCTGAAGAAGCTGTAGAAGTGTTGAGGAAGAAGTTGAGCGGCGCTTCGCGGAGCGCCGCTCAACTTCTTCCTCAACACTTCACCTCAACACCCTATTATTCTACTCCGCGATAGGATCCCAGCGCACACCGCCCCTATCGCGCTTCAACTCGAACAGGTTGGGCTGGCGCAATGCCCAGGCGGTATAGTCCCACAACTCGCCTGCATCTTCGCCGCGTGGCACGTTCTGGATAATTGGTCCGTAGAAGCCAACATGCGAGCCTTCTATCGCTATGGTCGGTACACCGAAAGCGCGGTAGCGTTGTACGGCTTCCTCGTGGTCAGCAAGCACATCCTGAATTGTGCTATCATCGGCCAGGGCTGCATCGACAATTCCCGGGTCCAGGTCTGCCTGTTTCGCAGCCGCCCGGATTACATCCAGCTCTTTAATGTTCTCCCCGTGTCCATGCCGGGCCGCTCCTAATGTTAAATAGAGTCGCTCGACCGCGTCGTTACCATACTGGCGGCGTGCCAGCGCCAGGGTGCGCTCGGCTGCCCATGTGCCGTCCTTCTGATAATCTGGCGTCACACCCTCCTTGCGGTTCACCACTTCGAGGCTGAAGAATCGCCAGGTGATGTCAAGTGGGCGAATCTTGCGCGCTTCGCGAATCCATAAAAATGTGCGCCATGCCAACGGGCAGGCGGGGTCAAAATGGAAATGAATACGAACCGGTGTTGTTGCTTCTGGTAATGGCATTGAAGTAAAGACTCCTCTTTTTGATTGTGTGAGTGACTATCGTCTTACTCACTTCACAAAATGAAGTAACATACATATCATACGTCGCGTTAAGAAGGGATGTCAAGGCAGGGAGGTTATCCATAAGGCTACGACTCGTTAAGAATTATGTCGAAATCTAAAAGGGATAATATGTTGCAAAAAGGACAAACGAGCATGTCCCGAATCAGGTGGCACCAGAAAATCATAGTAAGCAGACGCCGGAGAATACTGCTTGTAGCAGGTGCAATCTTTTCAATCTTGATGCTTGTGGCAATGCTGGTATCAGCATGTGGCAACGGTTCCGCCAAACATAATACCGGTACTGGCGCCACATCAAGTTCAAGCCCGAGTGCTGTTGCCGGTCAAGGATACTGGCATACAAATGGTTCCCAGATTCTTGATGCCAGTAACAGGCCTGTACGCATCGCCGGAATTAACTGGTTCGGTTTTGAAACGCCTACGTATAGCCCGCATGGCCTCTGGGCGCGTAATTATAGAAGCATGCTGGATCAGATAAAGAGCCTGGGCTATAATACGCTCCGTTTGCCCTATTCCAATCAACTCTTTGACCCAGGAAGCGCTCCCAATAGCATTAACTATACCCTCAATCCTGATCTGCGAGGATTAAGCAGCTTGCAATTGATGGATAAAATTATCGATTACGCCGGCAAGATTGGCTTGCGCATCATCCTCGACCAGCATCGCCCCGACTCGAGTGCGCAATCGCCGCTCTGGTATACCGCAGCCTATCCAGAGTCGCGCTGGATTTCCGACTGGCGCATGCTTGCCAATCACTATAAAGGCAATCCGATGGTTATCGGCGCGGACCTGCATAATGAGCCGTATAATCCGGCCTGCTGGGGCTGTGGCAATCCCGCGCTCGATTGGCGATTGGCGGCAGAAAGAGCGGGAAATGCCATACTGGCCGTGAATTCCAACTGGCTCATTTTTGTGGAAGGCGTTGATTGTTATGAGCCGGGTGGATCGACCGCCCAAGCAGGCTGTTATGAATGGGGCAGCAATTTAGAGGGAGTAGCTACCTATCCCATCGTACTGAACGTACCCCATCGCCTGGTCTATTCTGTGCATGAGTATCCTTCGAGCGTTGCTCTCCATCCCTGGTTCAACGTTTCCAATTACCCCAATAATTTGCCCGGCGTGTGGGATGTTCATTGGGGCTATATCTACAAAAAGGGCATTGCGCCTGTGTGGGTAGGCGAATTCGGCACAAAATTGCAGGTGAATTCAGATAAAGAATGGCTGGCCGAGTTTGTTCATTACCTCGGCACCGGCTCCCATGGTATCAACTGGACATTCTGGTGCTGGAATCCCGATTCCGGCGATACGGGCGGCATCTTGAACAACGATTGGAAGACCATCAATACGGTCAAGGAATCGTATCTGACCGGTATTATGTTCCGGTTGAGTGCTACCTCAGCCGCCTCAACAACTCCATCCTGAAATACAACGCTGTATATACCGGTGCCGGAAACTTGCAGTCAACGAGCTGCTCATTCACGGGCCAGAAGGCGATTGTATTACAAACGAAATCTGATCAGGCCTGGTAGGTAAAAGGAGCGTATCGTCTCCGGGAATTTGAATAGATACCTTGTCGATTCCTGGCTTATTTGTCAGTGTTTCCAGAGCTACTTGCTTACTTTTCCCTTCGATAAGCTGTGCGAGTTGTTGTTCCTGTGCTGTGTTGAACTGGTACACCCATAAACCCGCGGCGCTCACCTGTATGCTTATCGTTCCATTACCCGGATTTGACAGCGTCGCATTTATGAAAGTTGTCTTGATTGTTCCTACTAGTGCATAACCCGGACCGGGCTTGGACGCAGCCTGGGCTTTGAGTAGTGCTACAGCCATAGCAATCGCTCCGGTGTAATCGTAGACCTCACCAGAGCATGTGAAATGCACCGTTACGGTGACGTTCGATGCTCTATCACCCGCCTGATGATTGGAGACAATGTTTGGTTTACATTGCGGAGTGCTGACCATACGTTGATTCGACTGGATTTGCGGTTGCAGCACTTGCTGTGGATCAGGTGAGTTTGCGTTAATCAACGTAGTAGCGGCGTTATTGATATCGCTCTGCTGCACGGCAGTATACTGTTGCGGGTCTTTCCCATTAGTAAATCTGAGTGATGAATTAGTAAAAACGCTGTATGACAACTGCCCGTATTGATTGTTATTAAAAATATTGTTTCCTATCGTCCCTACTTCAAGCACATGGGCAGGGCCGCACTTTTGTGACCATGTAGAAGGTGAAGGAGCAGGTGGAAGTGTTTCCGTTGCATCCAATACCATGTGAAAGAAAGGAGCATCCGGATATGTGTTGCTGTAGACGGAACCTACTAGCAGTGTAAGAGAAGAAGAGGTATCAAAATTGTCGATGCAAACTGTGCCTGACGCGTGTGTACCCGGAATCGTGCCTGTGCCCGTGGCATTGACCGTCAAAGAGTTTGAGGGCGTGCTGGCCGAGATCACCTGCGCTCCTACTTGATGCTGGGAATGACTTGGAGTTCCTGTTACCGCCGAAATCGTGAAGGCGTTTTTCAAATCATCGGTGGTTGGGATGATCGTTACAGTAGCGGAACTGGCAATTGCAGGTCCCTGAGAATGAGCAGGCGGGTTACTCCTGCTAGTGACGCTGCCAGTGCCCTTATTGAAGAGGGCCGGGCCTGCATAAACAATTCCACCGCCGACGAGTGCCACAATAAGCACAATCAATGCGGCGATTAAAAATGGTTGGCGCTTTTTCTTGCGAGCAGCCTGTACAGGTGGTTCTACTGCTGCTGTAGCATCCAGTTCTCTCAAAGGCGGAAAAATAGTGCCTGATCTGGAAGCTTGTTCCATTGTTCCGCTTGCCGGTAGCTTTAGTTTATCTGGCTCAGCCAGGACGGGGTCCTGAATGGGGGTGGCAGTAACGGTGGCTGCTGGTGGAGTATCTGGTGGTCGTACATATGCTACCGCGTAGCTTTCAGGAGCGGGGGTGTTCGAGGAAGGCTTGACCGGTGCAGAAATATCAAATCCTGGTGCGAAAACAAGAGGTGTTGTCCTGTCTGAGCGATCCAGATCAACACCGGAAAAGGCTCTCTGAGCGCCTGTCATTCCATCTACCGCTTGGTTGAAGGCATTGGCGAAGGCGCTAATCGAGGTAAAACGCTCTTTAGGGTCTTTTGCCAGAGCATGTAGAAGAACAGCATCGATTTCACTTGAAAGCTGAGGGTTCAAGCTGCCTGGTGATTTTGGCTGTACGTGAAGATGCTGGTACATCATGTTTGCTGGCCCACCTTGGAATGGCAGGCTTCCAGTAAGTAATTCGTAAGCCATAACCGCCAGGGCGTACTGGTCCGCAGAAGGCGTTGGTGTACCCTCCCACTGTTCTGGGGCCATGTAAGATGGCGTTCCTCGAATAGACTGGCTCGCGCTCGAAGTTGCTGTAATAAAGCGTGCAATGCCAAAGTCTGAGAGCAGCAGGTCGGGAAAGCCATTGACATCTTCACGAGTGCGTAGCAGGAAATTGGACGGTTTCACATCCTGATGAATTACCTGGCGATTGTGAGCGTGTTGGAGCGCGGCTGCGGCTTGTTGTACGATTTGCTTGACTACCTGCGGTGTTAGCAATGTCCCATTTATATGCTGGCGTAACCATTGGGCTAACGACCCTTCGGCGCGATAAGGCATCACCATGAACATGATGGTCGTATCGCCGATCAGCTCTTCTCCCACATCGTACATGGGGAGAATATTGGGGTGATCGAGCTTGGCAATAGCTTTAGCCTCGCGCAAGAATAGGCGCACTCCATCCTCACGCGCTTTTTCCGTTGAATACGGGCCTATCTCAGCCCGTATCACCTTGATAGCTATATGCTGTTCGATACGTGCATCTTCAGCGAGGTAGACATCGCCCATGCCGCCGCTCCCCAGGATGCGTATCAGGCGATAGCGACCAATTTGCTTTCCCTCGAGCGACATCGTAACTTCCCCCTAAAGTAGAAAAAATAGAAAGAAAGCGCATAGCAAATGTATCTCTCATAATTATAGCATGGGCATTTGAAAATGTATAGTTTCTTTTCATTCCCTGGTCGAAGGCTTGGTCGCGCGCTCAAGGGATGCAAGGCGAACAAATGCCTCTCTTGTAGAGTGTCCGCATATGTCTTCAGATGGTTGCAATCTATTGCAGACTTCCGGTCGCTCCGGCCTACCGAAGAGCGCGCAGCGATTGTCCTTCGTCAGGTGAATACAGCGCACCCCGGCTGGTTTGCCATGAGGCATACCAGGAATAGGTGACGATATCGATAGCGCAATACAACAGGCTCCGCAGCCAACCCGGCAGTCCATTCCTCCTCCGCTTCTCTCCAGAACATTGCTAAACGATATGCGAGCTATAATGCTACCGTGTAGCCGGTATCGTCAAGGACTTCTACGATTTTCTCCAGCGCGACCTTTTGAGGGTCATAGATCAGGTGAATACTTTTCGTCGGAATATCAACCTGAACGCTGCTCACTCCCTCGACGTTTCCTACTGCCTCCTCGATAGCGTGCTGGCAATGCTCGCAAGAAATGTCTGGCGCTATCAGTGTTGTCGATTGAGTCATAGTTATTTCTCCTTCTATTGATTTCCCCTACGCCACGGCGTAGGAGCCGATTTATCGTACACATCGCCGATTGATCGGCCCCGCGTCAATTCTCACGATAATTCACAAAGTGCATTATCGCGCCCCGCCAGGTCTTCTACTGATTCCCAGCGATAGTATAAAGCTGAATCAATTCCTGGATCACTGCCTCTTCGCGGTCGCCCTTGATTCCTTCGGGGACGCAGGTGCGCAAGTGTCCTTCCAGGATGATCGCCTCCAATTTTTCCAGCGCTTTGCGCACGGCATGCGTCTGGCGTAAGATGTCGATACAGTACTTGTCGTCCTCCACCATCTTACGTATTCCAGCTACATGTCCCTCGATATAAGAGAGGCGTTTCAACACCTCCGGTTTGCGCTCTTCTTGCATCTAGATGCTCCCTTCGAAAGAAACTTCTCTACCGTCCAAACCTGCGCAATCGCAATGAATTGCTCACGACTGTTACCGATGAAAGTGCCATTGCCGCTGCCGCGAAAATGGGTGCATTCTCTCGCAAGAAAGGGATCAGCGGCGAGAGGATCGCCGTAGGAATGAGAATCACATTGTAGGCAAAGGCCCAGAAAAGATTCTGCCGGATCGTGCGCAGCGTAGCCCGCGAAAGGTTCAGCGCGGTCACAACACTCTTCAGATTGCCCTTGACCAGCGTAATATCCGCGGCCTCCATCGCGATATCTGTGCCCGTACCCATCGCGATACCGGCATCGGCCTGTGCCAGTGCCGGAGCATCGTTGATGCCATCGCCGGCAAACGCGACGAGCAGTCCGCGCTCCTGCAAGCGTTTGACCTGGCCGGCTTTCTCTTCCGGTAGCACCTCCGCAAGCACGTGTTCGGCAGGAATGCCAACCTGGGCCGCGATTGCCAGTGCCGCGCGCCGGTTATCTCCGGTAATCATCCAGACCTCTAAGCCCTGTTCCTGCAATTGTCTGATAGCCTCTTGCGAGCCCGCTTTGACAGTATCGGCTACGGCCAGCAACCCGGCCAGCTTGCCATCGATAGCGACCAGCATAACCGTCTTGCCCTGTCCCTCCAGGGTTTCCAGTTGCTTCTCTAATGCATCGTATGCTATAGCTCGCTCGCGCATCAGTTGTCCTGTGCCGGCCAGCACGTCATGCCCGTCGACGACTGCTTCCACACCTCTTCCGGCCAGTGCCGCGAATTTTTCAGGAACAACATCGAGCGCGATGCCTCTTGCCGTGGCGCCCTCAAGAATCGCGGCGGCTAAAGGATGTTCGGAACCCTGTTCTGCCCCGGCAACCAGCCGTAATATGTCGCCGGCTTGCCAATCCTCAACCGCAATCGTGTCAGTCAGTTCAGGCTTGCCCTTCGTGATGGTGCCGGTCTTGTCAAGCAGCACCGTACGAGTTGCTGAGATGCGTTCCAGGCTCTCGCCGCCGCGAATCAGAATACCCTGCTCCGCGCCCTTGCCCGTCCCAACCATGATAGCGGTCGGGGTCGCGAGTCCTAATGCGCATGGGCAGGCAACGACCAGTACGGCAACGGCGGCAACGATAGCGACAATCCAGGGATTGCTCGCGCTCATCATACCGGCGGTCGTGGGAGCTATGCCCGTGAGATTGCCAATAATGGCCCAGGCGATGAATGTTAATGCCGCGATTACCAGCACTGCCGGTACAAAAATGCTCGCAATCCTATCGGCCAGGCGTTGGATGGGAGCCTTTGAGCCTTGCGCCTGCTCGACCATACGAATAATATTTGCCAGTACCGTATCGGCTCCAACTTTCGTGGCCCTCATGCGCAGCAATCCGCCCTGGTTGATGGTCGCACCGATCAACTCATCGCCTTCACTCTTCTCAACGGGTATGCTTTCGCCTGTAATCATTGATTCATCGACCGAAGAAGACCCCGAAAGCACAACTCCATCGGCGGGAATCTTCTCCCCTGGCCGCACGATGAGTTCATCACCGGCCCGTACCTGCTCAATGGGAAGCTCTATCTCTTTTCCCGAACGTATCACGCGGGCGGTATGTGCCTGCAAGCCCACCAGTTTTTTGATAGCCTCGTTAGTCTGTCCTGTTGCGCGTGCCTCAAGATACTTGCCGAGGAAGATCAGGGTGATGATCAGGGCCGTCGTATCATAAAAAGTGGTGCCACCAACAATCTGCGGCAAAAAGGTCGCGACTACGCTCAGCACATAGGCCGCCGTCGATCCAACAGAGACCAGCGTATCCATATTGGCGCTGGCGTGGCGCAGGTTTTTAATGGCCCCACGATGAAACTCCCAGCCCACAAGCGCCCATACAGGTGTAGTCAGGGCCAACAGCAGGTAATTTTCGCCAGGGAAACGATTCATGAAAAACATGCTCAGGAGAGCAACCGGCAGGGTAAGCAGGATTCCTACAATCAGCAGATTGCGCTTGCGAGTAATCGCTGCCTGCCTCCGCCGGCTCTGTTCATCCTCTTGCGACATGATCGATGCGGCTACATCTTGAGACTCGGGCAGGTTGCTGGTGGATGCTATCAACTGCATTTGCTGTGTTGGTGAAGCATGCGGATAGGCTTTGTATCCTACCGCCTCCACTTTCTGCGCCATCCGCTCTATATCCGTCAATGCTGGATCATAGATGACGGTTGCTTTCTCTGTAGCAAGATTGACACTGGCGTCCTTGACCCCAGGCACCTTCTTCAGCCCTTTTTCGATCCGCATGGCGCATGAGGCGCAGGTCATTCCTTCTATCTCAAAAACAGCAGAGTTCTCTCCAGCGGCCGCTATCCGAGCCTGTGAAGTTTTTTCCGCCGGCATACCTTTTGTACCGGTAACCATAATCAAAGCCTTTAGTTTTACGTCGTTCAACAACCCATACCCCCCTGGTAGGGGTATAGATAGTATAAAACTTTGATGGCTGGTTTGTCAAATCAAAGCCGGAATTGCCAAAAAGTATGTTGTTACCGCCGGCTTAGCCATAGCGAAGGGAACCATAGGGGTTCAGATCGTGAAGACATGCCGAGCAGGTGCTCATAAAAGGCCAGTGTCTGTTGAACCATACGATCGCGGCTAAAGTGCGAGACGACTTTTCTATGCGCGACAGCTCCCATGGCGGCCCGACGCGCGGGATGTTTTAACAGCATAAGAATTGCCTTTGAGAGCGCCCAGGGATCATCTGGCGGTATCAGCCAGCCATCGACAGCATGGGTAATGACTTCAGTGGTGCCGCCGACATTTGTAGCGATCACCGTTCTGCTCGCGGCCATAGCTTCCAATAATGTCATTGGAAATGTTTCTCGCCGCGATGGCAGGACAAAGATATCGAGGAGCCTGTTCAGTACGGGGACATCTTTGCGCGTGCCCAGAAAATGCACGGTATCTTGCAGGCCAAGCTCATCGGCGAGATGGCCCAGTTCTGTGGCTTGAGGCCCATCGCCAACGATGAGTCCAATAATATCCGGGTACACGTCGGCCACCTGCCGCATGGCATATAGAAAGGTATCCACACCCTTTTCTTGCGAAAGGCGGGTGGATGTGCCAATAATCAACCTGCTCTCCAGGCCTAGTTCCGCGCGCAGGCGTTGTAGGGTTTCGATATCGTCCTCAAAATGTTCGGGGCCAATACCTTTATAGATCACCTCAATATTTTCCGCCGGCACCCCTACACTCTTGAGAAGGTGAGCAATGCCCTGCGATATGGCAATGGTATGAGCGCCGGTCATATGGCTGAGAAGGGCGTCACGGGGGCGAATAACGCCGTTATGAGCCGTGTTGACGATAGCGTGTACACCCGTTTCCTTTGCCGCCAGGCTGGCGTGCAGGTAAGCGGGGTAGAGATGGCTATGTACCACATCTGGCCGTTTCTTTTTAATGAGGGAAGCCAGATTCGAGATAGCGTCCCGATCAAGAAGGTAGTCTTCATTGACCCATGGGTGAACCATTTCCACAAACTGCGCTCGTATATCGAGCCTGGCGAGTTGCTCGCTCAATGGGCCTGGTCGCGGGCAAATAACTTCGACATTTATCCCCGATTTCTCAAGCCCTTGCACGAGATCGAGCACATGATTCTCGGTTCCCCCGATGACAGAGTTGCCAACAATTTGCATAACTGTAAGCATAGCAACACTTCCTTGTAAAAATAATGTATTGGCAGCATGCTGCCAATCTTTTGCCCGGTCATCTCTTAATCACTTTCCCTCTGGCTTCCCAGCGGAGCAGTTTAGTCTCCCCGAATATCTCATGGAATAAGTATAATAGATTTTATGGAAAAAGTCGAGGATTTTGTGGCAGCATAGCAAAATATGCTGCCCTGATAACTATAATAAGAGGTTGATTACAGTAAACATTTTGCTATGAAACAATATGAAGCAAATTGTGTACGAATGATATAATTATGCGCCGGGCAAGCGCTCAACCTTGAGCTCGTCCGGTTGTCGCTTATCCAGGAACCTTACCGGTAATTCTACTGAAATTCTTTTTGCTTCGCCTGCAAACGTAACTTTCCTCTGGGAGAATGCGTGATTCTTGAAGAAGCTTATTTTATCTATCGTTAGACGTTCATGTATAAATCCCTGCTTTTCTGAGGGCTAGAACAGGTCGCCAATAGTTTATCATGGCATTTGGTAAGTGGTTACGGGCGGGATTAGAGGATGAGCCAAAGAAAAATACAATTCCCGTGCTTGATGGCGTCCGTGCGTTCGCCTGCTTGATCGTTATCTGGTTTCATATCTATCGCATACCGCGCGATCTGCATATCTGGAATACGCCGCCGTCGGACCATCCATTACTCAACTCTTTTCTTTACTTCGGCAGGTATGGTGTGACGCTCTTTTTTGTCCTTTCAGGCTTCCTGCTCTTTCTGCCATTTGCGAAGGCGCTGCTTTTCGAGAAAACGTGGCCTTCAATGCGCCGCTTCTACCTGCGGCGTGTCTTCCGCATTATCCCGGCCTATTACCTCTCGCTGATACTCATTGTCCTGTTTCTCCAGAGACAATACTTGCAACCACAACATTGGCCAGACCTGGGATTGTTTTTGAGCCTCTTCATGGATGCTTCCCGGGCCACCTTCAAACAACTCAACGCGCCGTTCTGGACGCTGGCAATTGAGTGGCAGTATTACATGCTTTTACCGCTGCTGGTGCTGGCTATACGGCTCATCGCCTGGCGCGTCAAACAGAACTATCGCCTGCCTGCGACAATCGTTTGCCTGCTGGCATTGATCGCCTGGGGGCTTTTCTCGCGCTACTTCGGCACCTATTTCAGCCAGCATCCATCAGCAACGTTCCTGGTTCCGCGCTCTGTACTCAATATCTTCCTGATCTTTACCTATGGGCAAAGCGGAAAATATCTCGAGGATTTCGGCGTAGGAATGTTGCTTGCCCTCTTTTATGTGTATGCACAGCATCCTTCGATTTCTTCAAGGGTCCGTGAGACCCTGCAAAATTGGAGTCCCTGGCTTATGCTCGCCGGTCTGTTGTGCCTGTTCGCTATGATTCTATGGAGTTACAATCAGAGATTTGTGAATGTGTGGCCGTTTTTCAGCAGTCCGATCTTCTTGCAGAGCAATTACCTGGTTGGAGAACTCAGCATCTCGCTCTTCTTCGGTCTCTGCATTCTCGCATTACTTTTCGGAACAACCTGGCTCAAACGCCCATTGGAATGGTTACCGCTGCGCTGGCTTGGGATGATCTCCTTTAGCCTGTACATGTGGCATCTCCCACTCATCTTCGTTTTTATTCGCCTGGTGGGACTGCCTTTGCTCAAAGGGTGGTCGCCTGAGCAGTCCTATGGTATTTACTGGCTATGGGTGCTGGTCGTGGTTATTCCGTTCAGTTTCTTATTTTACAAATGGGTAGAGCAGCCGGGTATGAAGTTTGGTGAGCGGTTCTACCGCCGCAAGCAACACACACCTGGCAGGACAGAACAGTCTTCGCTACCTGAGCACGAGAAACAGGCGGCCTGAGTAAGTTGCCGTTCCACATCTTCCAGAAGATATAATAAAAACATCGTGCGCACTTCATACCAGGATTTTGAAATCGATGAACTTCAGCGAAGGCCATTTAAAAGAGAAAAGAGCATCCAATGTCTTCAACCGAATTACCGCAAGGAATGGCAGAGAACAGCATTCCCCTGCTGCTGGGCCATCCAGCCCCTGCCACGCTGCTCATTCCCGAACTACAACAGGCCATGCAGCGCTTCATCAGCGCTCCTCAATACGCGATGGCTCTTCAATACGGCCCGGAGCAGGGAACACGCAGCCTGATCGATTTTCTCGTCGAAAAGATCAGGCGCGCACAGGCGCTAACTATTTCGTCGCGGAATGTGATGGTAGTAGCGGGTTCGACACATGCTGTCGATATGCTTTCCCGGCTGTACGTCAAACCAGGAGGCGTGATACTCGTTGAGGCGCCAACTTACGTAGATGCCTTGCATATTTTTCGCGATCATTCCATCAAATTGTGTGCTGTCCCAATGGATGATAATGGCCTCATACCGGCAGCATTAGAAGAACAGGTGACAAAGCTTTATGTCGCTGGCAAACATCCCGGCATGCTCTATACCATTCCGAACTTCCATAATCCAACCGGGAGAACATTGTCTGAAGCCAGGAGACGCGAGATTATCGAACTGGCCCATCGCTACGGCTTCCTCATTGTAGAGGATGATGTCTATCGCGACCTCTCTTTTGAGGGCAACGTGCCGGCAAGTTTCTATGCGCTGGCGAATGGCGAGCAAGCCGTGAGCATCGGCAGCTTCTCGAAGACCCTGGCCCCCGGTTTGCGCCTCGGCTGGCTGGTTGCTTCTGAGAAGATCATCCAGGAATGCGTCAACTGTGGCACAACACAAATGGGAGGTGGCGCGAATCCTTTCGTGGCCAGCATGGTTGCCGAGTATTGCCGGAGCGGAGATTGGGAGAAACACATCGAATACGTGCGACCGCTCTACAAATTGCGGCGTGACGCTGCCCTCGCTGCCCTTGATAACTATATGCCTGCCGGTGTGACATGGACGCGTCCCGCGGGCGGCTTTTTCCTCTGGCTCACTCTCCCTGACAACATCTTCGCGCAAGATGTGAAGCGTTTAGCCTTTCACAATGGTGTATCGGTCGCGGCGGGAGATGGATTCTTCGTCAATCCTGCTGATGGTACGCATAACCTGCGCCTCGCCTATAGCTGCGCTTCCCTCAACGATATCGACATGGGGATACGCATTCTGGCGCACGTTATTGAGCCGTAACCTGCTTCCTTCACCCTTTCTATAATTTCTTCTACCCCCTTCATTGCCCTGTAACCGTCTGACGTATTGCCATTAGGAAAAGAACTCCTGCATGATCATGTAATATTCTCTTCAATACAGTAAGGATGTGAAGCCGAGGAGAAATCATTGGTTATTGAACAACTTTATCGCTATGAAAGGAGAATATATCATGCCTCATCGCAGGTTATTCTTGTTTGCCAGCGGTCTCCTTCTGGTAGTGCTTCTTGCTGCTTGTGGTGGTTCCACAAACGCCAGTACTTCTAATAGTGCGAGCTCAACACCGACAACTGCGCCTACGACCGCGCCCACCAGCGCCCCGGCTGCCATGATACAGACGGCGACAGTCACCGTGAAAGGTCAATCCATAACGGTCCTCACTGACGCCCAGGGCAAGACGTTGTACTACTTTACTCCTGATATGCCCGGCAAAAGCGCCTGTACGGGCGGTTGTGCCCAGGCCTGGCCGCCGCTACTGTTTTCCGGCTCAGGGTCGCCTACCAGCGCCACTTCCTTGCCTGGAACATTAAGTGTTCTCAATGACGCAAATGGCAATCAGGTGGAGTACAGCGGCTACCTACTCTATACCTATTCGGGGGATACCGCTCCTGGTCAGGCCAACGGCCAGGGTCTGTTCGGCAAATGGTTCGTTGCCGAGCCTGATCTGGTTTCATATGTTGTCAGAGTGGCAACAGTCACGGTGAAAGGTAAATCAGAGACGGTACTCGCCAATGCTCAGGGCATGACGTTGTACTACTTCACCCCTGATTCGGCGACTAACATTGCCTGTACCGGTGGGTGTGCTCAGGCCTGGCCTCCCTTGATCTTCAAAGGCTCAGGCTCTCCCGAAGGTGATGCACCTCTCTCTGGAAAACTGAGTACGGTCAATGGAGCAAATGGTGTTCAGGTAGAATACAATGGACATCCGTTGTATACCTATTCGGGGGATACCGCTCCTGGTCAGGCCAACGGCCAGGGTCTGTTCGGCAAATGGTTCGTTGCCACGCCCAGTCTGGCAGCATAGAAAAATGGTCATTGCTGGCACATGCATATATGCCAGCAATGACCATCTTATTAGAAGTCAAGCCCGGCAAGCTCATCCTCCATGCAAGAGGAAGCCCAGACCTACACCGGCCAGAGTGCCAATTGTGACAACGGCGAGAAACTCCAGTCCGGCCCGGATCGGCCCTTGAGAGGTATAGCGGGCTTTGATCGCACCAAGCGCGAGCGCGGTAATGGCTGTCAGCCCATATGCCCACCATTGGACGAAAGGCAGGCTCAGGAATACTGGTATGGTGGGGATAAGCCCGCCGATTACAAAGGAGATTCCGACCTGCGCGCCCTGCGCCCACGGGTTGATTTTTGTATCTTCGACAACTCCCAATTCGTCATGCACCATGGCTCTATGCCAGCGATCCTTATTCGCGGTGAGATGACCAACGACCTGGTGTAGCAGCGGGCCTGAGAAGCCTTTGTTGCGGTAGATATCACGCAGTTCCGCGCGCTCTTCTTCCGGCTCGTGTTCGATCTCAAAACGCTCAATCGCGATGCGCTTATCGAGTACCTGTTTTGCTGTACGGGCGGCCAGAAAGCCACCCAGGGCCATAGAAACGCCCCCTGCCAGCACCTCGCCCAGCACTACCAGCAGCAATCGCCCTGGCGCAACCTCGCTCACAGCCATAATAAACACAAGGGTGGTGACCAGCCCGTCGTTCAATCCGAAGACGATATCTCGCAGCCAGTCACCTCCATGTGGATGTTGTTCTGTATGCTGCTGCATCGCTACTTCACCTCCTTCAGGTATACGTATCCTATTGTAGCATAGCGTGTACAAGCCAGGAGATTCATATCGCAACCAGGAGATAATTCTTTAGTGATATCCTTATCACGAGGGATTTGGTGCGTTGGCTACGATGAAGCAGCATTGAGGAGTTTCGCCGCCGGTGCATTGTTCGTGGATTGGCGTACCGACCAGCTCCGTAAGTAGGGCTTCGGCGAGACGGCAGACTTCGGGATGACCAGGTACTATAGCGGCAAGCGGACAACTATATCCGCGAATAGCATATGTTCCATCGCTCTCTTCGAGTTCTGCCAGGCCACCGAGTTCATTGAGAATCTCAATGGCTATTTGCAGGCGCGCGTGCAGGTCTCCTGCCGGCACGTTCCATTGCGCAGCCAGGCGCCGGCCCGTTGTGCGCAGTAAGACTTCTACCTGTTCCGCGGACATATTTTCGCATAGAACCTCCAGCAGTTGCCGCATTACAACCCCGTATGCCCTGGGGAATAAATTTTCGGCATCTGTTGTGAGGTCATAGACATAGGAGGGTTTGCCACTGCCGCGACGTACCCCTTGCTGGTGTACCAGCCCATCACGTTCAAGGGTAGCAAGATGCGCGCGCACCGCGTTATCAGTGAGTCGAAGCGCCTGCGCAAGTTCCTCTACTGTGCGGCTCTCGCGACGAAGCAGTAGAATGATCTGTCCGCGTGTGCTTGCGAAAAAGCGTTGATTCCAGTGCTGTTGAGACATACATTCCTCCGATCCTGCTGCCAGTATACCCGACGCGCTGTTGTTTTGTCAAGAAAGTCAAATAAATCATTGACTTTCTGTGATAAATATGGTATACGAACATGTAGGAATTGCTTGACGCAAGGAAGCGCTATTTCTGATCCGATTTTTATTGATAGAAGGAGTGTTTCTCATGTCTGAGACGCCGACCCCTGTTTCTGTACCTGAATCTTCTGCTCCCCGGCAGCCTTTTGCGGAGCGATTCAGTGATTCACTACAACATCTCATCCAGGTTGTAGTTGGTTCCCAGCGCAAGCCGCCGCGGCGCTTGAAAAGTTTCCTAAATGGCACCTGGTTTGGGCATCCCCTGCATCCTGTTATCACTGATGTACCCGTTGTAGCCTGGATACTGGCAGCTGTCTTTGATATCATCTGGTTGATCTCTCCGGCCAGCAATACCTGGGCAGCATATGGAGCTTTTGTTGCTGTTATTACCGGCCTGTTGGGTGCGCTTGGAGCAATCGCGACCGGATTGACCGATTGGAGCGATACCTATGGTTCTGAGCGACGCATTGGTCTGAATCATGCCATCTTCAATGCAATCGCAACTATTCTCTATCTCATTTCGTTTGTGCTGCGGCTGCTGGCCGGTCCGGGTGATACTATTGCCTCGGCCATTCCTGGCTTCGTTGGGCTGGTCAGCCTGATCTACGCGGCCTATCTTGGCGGTGAGATGGTTTTTTCGAAAGGAACCGGTGTCAATCATACGGCCTGGGAGGTGGGAAGCGAGGACTATGAAGCGGTGCTACCGCTTGCAAGCGTCGAGGAGAACAGGCTGTACCGGGTGATGGTGGCAGGCACTGCGGTTGTGCTGCTGCGTCGTGGGACGCAGTTATCCGCCATTTCCGCGACATGCCCGCATGCTGGTGGTCCGCTGGATGAAGGAACTTTGGACGGCGATGTTGTGGAATGCCCCTGGCACGGTTCGCGCTTTTGCATGCGTGATGGTCGTGTGCTGACCGGCCCGGCGACTGTGAATGCCCCTCGTTACGATGTGCGTGTTCGTGACGGTCAGATCGAGATCAAACGCAGTGGCGATCATTAAGGAAGAAACAGAGATAGATACAACGAGGGAGAAACGTCTTGTTTTACCAGAAGAGCGATGAGAGACGGAATGAGGATGAGGCGAATCTTCATTGGTCTTTGGAACTGAATCGCCGCGTTATTTCGCGCGAGCAAATGCGCACGTTTGAGGGTTATATCAGTGAGATATTCGCTGCGTTTGGTTTAGACCTGAACACCTCAGCAACCGAAGAAACGCCACAACGCTTTCTTCAGGCGCTGTTCGATGCAACGCAGGGATACGATGGCGATCCAAAACTGCTCAAGGTATTCGATACAGAGTACCGTGGTGATTCGGACCATCGCCTGGGCCAGGTAATTGAAGGGCCTATACCATTCTTTGCTTTATGTGAGCATCACGGGCTGCCATTTCATGGGCATGCCTACATTGGCTATATTCCTCACGAACATATTATTGGTATTTCCAAGCTAACGCGGCTCGTGCGGCTCTTTGCCAGGCGCTTTACGGTGCAGGAACGGTTGGGTGAGCAGATTGTCACGGCTTTCGATGCGATGCTTCAACCACGTGGCGTGGCAGTCTACCTTGAAGCCCATCATCTCTGCGTCGAGATGCGAGGAGTGAGTGAGACGAGTTCTCTTACACATGCGACGTTCTGGCGTGGTGAGTACGAGCGCAACGCTTCGCTGCGCGTTGAATTCTTGCTCGCGTGCAGTGCTGATACATAGGGATAGCGAGTGTTGGAGCGTTGTAACCACTAGCACAATCCCCCAAAATGTGCTATATTGTATATACATCGACAATACTCGCTTGCCTCTTTGTCGATCAGTATGAGCAGAGCTGCTCCTGGGCGATGATGCGCGTTCTCGTAGTGTTACCGTGTTGTCGTGGTTTCCCCGATGTTGCTGGCCACCAAGATACGGCTGTCCCTTATGTTTCAATACTGACCGTCAGCACAAACCAGGAGGATACCTTATGTCTTACAATGAATTTCGCAGTCCTGTTTCTATCGATTCAGCCCCGCGTGGCAGTCGTTGTGAGTGGTGCGGAAAGCCAGCCGAGGTGCAATTAACAGCTATCGGTGGAACGTCCCATAACGAAAGTGGGCTCTTCTGCCGTTCTTGTGGCGAAGATTTTTCTCGCGCCGTCATAAGCGCTTCAAAGCAGACCAGGACGTCTGCTGCACAGCTACAAGCCTGATGAAGTAAATAAAGGATCAACAAAAGAGAACAGGATGCCGAACTGGAACCCTGTTCTCTTTTTTCGCCTTCTTTATGCAGGCTCATGCGTTATGCATAACGCGCCATATACTTTTCGATATCGAACTCTTTGGCCTGCGCCTGTAGCTGTTGAGCTGCCTGATCCATCGTTTGCCGCTCATCCTGGTAGAACAGGCCCACGAATGGTTTCTCCGTCTCCATGGCCAGTTCCATTGCCTTGAAGCGATTATGCGTATCATGGTCGGCAGGAATGGGCGTCACGTTCGCTTTCCATACATCCATTGTATTATAGAACGTGGGGCATGGGCTGAGCGCGTGAATAAACGAGAAGCCATGATGGTTAATGCCTTGCTCGATCAGCGCGGCCAGTTCCTTTGGCTTGGAAGAAAATCCTCGCGCTACAAAACTGACGTTCAGGCTGAGCGCGGTCGCGATTGGATTGAACTGCGATGCCAGCAGGCCATAGGGGGTTGACTTGGTGGTATGCCCGGTTGGGGAGGTTGGCGATGTCTGCCCTTTTGTCAACCCATAGATTTCATTATCCATCACTACCACTGTAATATCGATATTGCGCAAGGCGGCATGTATCAGGTGACCAGCGCCGATGCTGAAGAGATCGCCATCGCCGCCGACCGCTACAACCGTCAGGTCGGGACGCGCCATTTTCAGCCCTTGCGCCAGGGGCAGGGCACGACCATGCACTGTATGAAAGCCAAAGGTCTTGACAAAATGCGGCAAACGGCTCGAGCAGCCGATACCCGATATCACAACCGTCTCATCGGGTGGCAATTTGAGGGTCGCCAGGGTATTATAGACCGAATTCAAGACGCCGAAGTCGCCGCACCCTGGACACCAGGTAGGCTTCACCTCACTTTTAAAATCTTTGGGAGTAAGAGTCACTGTTGATTGAGCCACGATTAGCGAACCTCCTCTATTGCCTGCAAAATTTCGCCGGCAGTAAATGGAATACCTCCAAATTTATTGACACGGATGGGCTGTAAACCATATTTCGCACCCAGCAAATTGGCCAGTTGCCCAGAATAGTTACATTCAGGTACAATTACGGTCTTCACTGAGCTGATAAACTCTCGTATGGCCCGGTCGGGTAGCGGTGAGAGAATCTTGGGATGCAAAGCCGCTACTTTGTAGCCCCTGGCCCGTGCCCGGTCAACCGCCTCTTGAATCGTGCCCTCCGTCGAGCCCCAGCCGATGATCCCGATAGTAGCATCCGCGTCACCGTAGCGCTGCGGCTGCGGCAACTCTTCCGCGGCAGTTTCGAGCTTGCGGAACCTTTTCTGCATCATCGCGGTATGATCTTCCGGCTCGTAGTCGGGGTGCCCATGCTGGTCATGCTCCAGACCGGTTGCGACATAGGTAGGTACGCCATGTCCGGGCGTTGTGATAGGAGAGATGCCGCTTGTGGTATAGGCGTAGCGGGCATATTCATGCTCTTCCGCCACCACTTCAGCCAGGTCGCCGATATTTGCTGCATGACCATTGTGTCCATTGCCGTTTGCCCCATTGGCTTTCACCTGCACGCGCTCAACGATCTCCATTGGCTTGAAGACGCTGCGATCAACGCTTTCCACACGCGCTGTCAAGGACTGGTCCGTGAGGAAAATGACGGGCATCTGGTAGCGCTCTGCCATATTAAAGGCCTGTATTATCAGTCGATAGCAGTCCGCAACATCGGCGGGAGCCACTATCATGCGCGGGGTATCACCGTGGCTTGCGCTAAGGGCGAAGCTCAAATCCGACTGCTCCATCTTCGTCGGCATGCCGGTGCTGGGGCCTGCGCGCTGGGCGTCGACGACCACGGCCGGTAGCTCAGCCATCGAAGAGAGTCCAATCAACTCGGCCATCAATGAAAGGCCTGGACCAGAGGTTGCAGTCATGGCGCGTTTTCCGCCGAACGAGGCGCCGAGTACTGATGCCAGGGCTGCCATCTCGTCTTCCGCCTGCAGGAAAGTTCCTCCTACCTGCGGCAATTCCTTGGCCATTGCTTCCATAATATCGCTGGCCGGCGTGATCGGATATCCGGCAAAGAAAGCGCATTTCGCCGCCAGCGCGCCGGCGACAACTGCCTGGTTCCCGTTGAGTACCACCTGGTCAGCCTTCTCTACCGCGCCTAAACGGTACGGGTCACGTTTGGTCACATGTTCTTCTACATACTTCTTCGCAATATCCAGGGCCAGCATATTCTTTTCCATCAAGATGGGATTGGATTTGCGCGACCGCGAGAGCTTGGACTCCACGACCTGGACGATTGCCTCGAGGGGTGGGCCAAATAAAGCGGAGATGGTGCCAAGCATGACCATATTTTTCGTCTGGAAAAGCTGTACTTCTTTGCGGGCTATCTCATTGAAAGGAACTGCATAGGTGATCAAATTATCTGCGTCGGGTGTGAAATCAGAAGGGTCATAGATGAGAACGCCACCGGGACGCAGGTCTTTTCTATTGCGATCATACGCCTCTTCATTCAAACAAATCAGTACATCGGCATAATCACCCATTGACTTCACGGGTTCGTCACTGATTCGCACCTGAAACAAACAAGGTCCGCCGAGAATTTCGGCAGGGAAGGTGCGGAAGGTATACACATGATACCCCCAGCGCGCGGAGGCCAACGCGAGGATATCGCCACCGGAAATGGTTCCTTCGCCCGATTCGCCTCCAATTCGGATCGTCACTTCATTCGCCATCGAATGCCCCCTTACAGGAAAATTTTCGACCGCGCCATCCGTGATAAAGAAAGTGGCGCGGCCTTTTACTGTTCATCTGAACGTTTCGTATCTGCTCCAGAGTATCTTAATGGTGTGGAATGTTCCAGCATCTTAATAACAGGAGAAACATACCCTACTTTAAACTGACTTCTATTATATCATACTTCACACGTTACGGTACAAGCATTTCCACCGGCTTCTAGCAATAGGATGAAACTGAAAAGGGATTTGCCGGTGTCTCCAAAAAAACGTCGTAAAGGCTCTTCCCAATTTGCGGTAACTATGCTACAATACGTTCCACGAGGGCCCATAGCTCAGCGGTTAGAGCAGCCGGCTCATAAAAAAGTGCGCCTATGCGCTTTTACGCACCATGCCTACAGAGGTAGGCGGCACTGAGGTTAATGTGTCTAAAGCAGGGTCTTACCTGGAAGGGAAACCGGAAAGGGACAATAGCATGACCTGGAAAAGTCTGGCGAGGTAGCAGTGCCTCTTCAGGCAGCTACGCTGTATATGGTTAAGGCTGAATTGCTTGAATCCCAGTCTGCGCAATGTGGAGTTAGTAAGCGCGGTTATGAGGCTTATTAAAGACCTCCTCCACTGCGGATAGGACGAATGGGGAACCTACGTACAGACGTGGTGCGTAAGGGAACTTAGGGATCACCTAAATGTTGAGAGACACATGGTGACGGAGTGCCCATAGTACTCAAACGATCAGGGTAATGTCTGATACACGGGGAAGGGGCACAGGCAACGAAATCGGTTGTTGAGAAAACGCAAGAGTTTCTCAAAGACAAAGTAGTTGCTGGAGAGCCGTGTGCATTGAAAGGTGCATGCACGGTTCGGGAAGAGATAATTGGAAGCGTACTAAAGTAACGTGCCCACTATCTCTCTACCTGGTTGGTCGAAGGTTCAAATCCTTCTGGGCCCATTTTTAGTTTATAATCAGATGCCATTCTATTAACCATGCTGATTCCGGTTTTTGAGCTGAGTTAGTCGACGGTGCGCTCCAGTATTGCCAATCTCGTCAACCGGAATCTAATAGACCTTATTAAGTTCAGCACTGTATACCCCAAAGTATTCACATTGCCCTCGATAGTGGAGCCAGTCCCTTTTCTGCTAAAGATCAGGTAAAATATATAATCTCTTCATTTGTTTGTTTATAATTGACGAGAACATGCGGAAAAGGTAACAAATAATAAAACATGCATCTGAAAAGGTTGTGAAACTACTGATCCTTGCTGTAACGTGCCATCAAAGAAGAGGTCATCACTTCTGAAGGAATGTAGACGCGAAGAAAAGGAGCGAGCGATGGAAACATGCATGCTTGGATACGAACGGGCTATCACGGTAACGGAAATTGCTGCCTGGGCGAACGGGTTAATCGGCAAAGAAGTGCCTGGCTACCCTGAGTACCTGGTCGTGAAGGTGCTTCAATTCCAGGTGATGCCCACACAAAATGGTTATGATGCCATGCTCCTCATCGATGTTAGAGAAAGGCCGGGCGAACACGATCAAATAGCCCTGAGCGAGGCGGATATTCAGGTGATCGAACAACTTACGTCGACCATCACAGAAGCACCTGAAGGCGAAACTACATTGCCGGAATAAGATTCGTATATCGCATCAAATACCAGGCATTTCTGTCATCATAGCCGCTGCAGAATGTGCTCCAGTACTCTGCCGGGAGATAAGTTTTCCATTGGCATTTCTTGTAGTGTCTCGACGTAGGGGCCAGCAGGTCGTTTGAGTGTCGGATCGGTCGGACCGAAGAGTGAGAGTGTTGGAATGCCTAATAGACCTGCTAAGTGGCCGATGCCCGAATCATTGCCCAGGAAAAACCTGCATTGCCGCAGCTGGCGGGCAACCTCCAGCAATGGCTTGTTTGCCAGAATCATAAGATTCTCTGATTTCATGTCGCGCGCAATATCCTTGAGGACAAGCGAAAGCGTTTCGCCCTCGGATGGTCCTGCCAGCAAGAGGACAGGATATTTGCGGCGCAAAAGACCATTGATGACTGTCGCGAAATAAGAAGCTGGCCAGCGTCTTTTTTCATCGGTCGAACCAGGATGAACGGCGATAGGAGGTATGTAATAACAGAAGGTATTACCTCTTTCCCAGGTGGGAGGAACGTATTCGGCAATAACATTCTCGATTCCAAGTGCCTGCAATCCTGCTGCCTTCGCCATAAAATCTGCCACGTGCATTGACCCTGACTCAATGGGATCTTCGGGCACGACAAAAACAGACTTTACACCCGCATTATGTAAATTCCGGCTGATTACCCCTCCCATATCAACCTGCCAGCAGATCATGCAATCCGTCTTCCCGAGTAGGGCAAGCAATTTCGGACTGCGAATACCTTTCGAGGAGGATAGCTCTTTCCACTGCTCATCTTTGCAGTCAAGCACTTCATCGGCAAGTTCCCACTCCAGAGCAAGCGGCAAAACAAGCCCGTAACTGACAAATGTAAGATGAGCATCAGGATATTTCGCTCGCAGCGCAGAAAGAATAGGAAAGACGAACAATGTATCTCCAATATGATCGGCGGAAAGGAAGGCAACAATATTCAAGATGGTTTTTCCCCTCTAGATGGTTTATCTGTAGCATATTTTATCCCAATGCGAAAACTTCTGCCTCCCTTCGACGCACAAACAGGAGCTGATTTTTTACAACTATGCCAGATAGCGTCAGGAGATTTCTGAAGGGCATCACTCCGTGTGATGCTGTGTTTAAAAAAACGTGCAACAGAACACGAAAGTACTACGTGATAAGAGTGAGCGATAGCAAACTAGCATTGCTCTCAAGTCACGCTTGATGAGCAGAAAAGGAGGTCAAAATGCCTGCTGAAGATACTCCATCTTACGAGCGACATCCAGAAGAAAGGACAGGCGAGCCGTATATCTATCACTCTGTAGACCCTACGAATCCCAGTCCAAATCCCGGAGGCCCCAGTCCAATGCCTGGTGGGCCAAATCCTCTTCCAGAAGCCGTCCATCAGTCTGGCGGAGATGATCCTAGTCCAAATCCTGGCGGGCCCGATCCAGCTCCCGGAGGCCCCGATCCTGTTACCGGCGATATGTCTGCCACCCCGGATTATGTGCCTGTAGGCTCAGGCGACAATCCCGGAGGCCCCAGTCCAATGCCTGGTGGACCAAATCCAGTATCGGAGCCGGGAATTAGCCGGCCTGAGATTCATCACGTTCCTGTTGAAGATCCCAGTCCGAATCCCGGTGGTCCCGATCCTGCACCAGGCGGGCCGAATCCTGTTGAGTAGCGTTCAGCACTAAACTTCGCCAATAATGCATGGATATATTACCAACGACAGGACCCGGGCTTTCGTTGGTAATACAGCTCTCAGGGGTCATATCAAAGAGGATCACCGGACAACAATTCTTCGATGAGATCAAGTAATTTGTTCAGTTCTACCGGTTTGCTCATGCCGACTAGCTTTCGCCGGCGAAAATCATGTTCGAGCACCCCGGCGGTAAGCAAAATGCCGGGGGTATGTTCGAGTCCCTCGGTAGCATGAAGGCGGTCGTATAATTCAATGCCATTCATGCCTGGTAAATGGTAATCCAGGAGGAACAGGTCGGGCTTGACATATTCGATAATGTTGAAAGCCCTTGTGCTATCGGCCACCAGGATTGCGCGATGAGGAGTTTCCTGCGTGATTACCTGCACAAGCAATTCTCCGATAGCAGCATCATCTTCGGCTATCAAGACCGTTTTCATCGCTGCGCGTTTACTTTGTGAGGATTGGGTCTCCCTCTCTGACATTCCTTCTCTCCTATATCTATCTACTGTGGCGAACAGCATGAGCAGAGCAGTTTCTTATGAAAACGTCTTTGGCGCAAGCGAGGTTTCAAAACGGAGAAGATCAGGTGTGCTATAATTTTTTCTAAAGCAATAAGCGCTCGGCTAGCTCAACTCACATGAAGTTCGACCTGTATGAGCAAACAAGAGAAATTAGAGGAAGTCGAGGTCACCAACCTGCCCGAAACGAATAACGCCGTGACGGGTTGGTCCTCGCGTTTATCACATCTATTCCTTGCCTGGCAGCATTCATTCAATCGCCGTTCCTGGCATTTTATGACCCTGTGTGCTATTTTTGTATTGGCGCTGGTAGCAGTGATTGTAATCGTGTCCAGCCTGCAGGCGAACCTCACACCCGGACCTGCCACATCCATAGTTCCGAGCCATGCTGCCACAGCTATTCCCACTCATTACGTCTCTCTTAATCGGCCTCTCGCCGAATATAGCGGTCATGCTGGCCTGGCGATCAATGTGGTATGGTCACCGGATGGGACACGCCTGGCCTCTGGTGGTAGCGATTCTACCGTCCAGATCTGGAATGTCAAGACGAAGCAGCGCCTGCTCGTTTATCGTGGTCACTCTAATGAGGTGCTTGCGCTGGCCTGGTCGCCGGATGGAACACGCCTGGCATCCGGCAGTCGCGATGGCACCGTTCAGGTATGGGATGCCCGAACCGGCAAACGGCTTCTTACGTATCAGAGCAATTCTGGTACAGTCTATAGCGTCGCCTGGTCGCCGGATGGGACGCGGATTGCCTCTGGGAGCGATGATGGAGAGGTTCAGGTATGGAATGCAAGTTCGGGCAAGCGCCTTTTCAGTTATTATGGTCATGATAGCGCAGTTCTCGCCCTGGCCTGGTCGCCGGATGGAACGCGTATCGCTTCCGGTGGCCTGGACAGAACGGTACAGATATGGGATTCCAGCACCGGAATTCCCTATCTTACGTATAATGGGCATGCAGACAGTGTCACAAGCATCGCCTGGTCGCCCGATGGTACCGAGATCGCATCCGGCAGTTTTGATACCAGCGTGCAAGTCTGGAATGCGCAAACAGGGAAAACTCTCCTCACCTATACAGGCCATCTCAATACGGTCTATGGCGTCGCCTGGTCACCTGATGGACGGCGCATCGCCTCTGGTAGCGGGGATGGTACCATACAAGTCTGGGATGCTCTCACAGGGAAGCATCTTCTTATCTGCCGTAGTGAAGCGCTTGCAGTTGCCTGGTCGTCGGATGGAACTCGTCTTGCCTCAGCCGGTAGTGATGGTCTTGTGAAAGTATGGAAGCTGGCTTAATCGGATTCATCCTCTAACGGCTTGCCTTCTAAGCTGCTAAGATGATGTGCCGCGTGGTACTACCCTTGATATTGTCACTGTTGTCAAGGTCAGTAACGTGTACTAATTGATGACTATTCGTGATTAATGAAGTGATATTCTTCAAAAAGGTATGAGGTTATATGCAAGAGGCAAAAGATACTACTGGAAAAGCAGCGAATCACCCACCCACACAAACTTCCGCCGTCGTACTGGCCAATGAAAAGTCGGGTAGTTTTGCAAAGAATAAAGAACAACTGGAAAAAACACTCGACTTTCTACGCCAGCATGGTTGGAATGTCGAACTCGAATATACAAATTCAAGCGATGATGCGCGCCATGTGGCTCGCGAGGCCGTCTCACAAAAAATGGATGTTGTTATTGCCGTTGGCGGTGATGGAACAATTAATTCAATCATCCAGGAACTGGCGGGAAGCGAAACGGCGCTGGGCCTCATCCCAACGGGCACTTTCAATGTATGGGCCACTGAAACGGGCATTCCTATGGATATTGTGGGGGCGGGCGATGTCCTTGTCAATGGGAAGGTGCGCCGTGTCGATCTTGGCTACGTTTACAACCGCTATTATCTTCTCATGGCCGGCATTGGTTTTGGTGGAACGGTGACATATGCGGTCAAGAAACGATCGCTGAAACGTCTCGGCATTCTGGGCTATCTCATCACCGGTATACGGCTGGGCCTCGGCTTTGAGAGTTTTCATACTACGCTTGATATTGATGGACATAGAAAGAGAACACATGCCCTGCAAATTGTCGTGGGCAACACGCAGTTGTATGGAAGCCTGCTTCGCTTTACCTGGAAAGCCAAAAGTGATGATGGTCTCCTTGATCTCTGTGTTGTACGCAGCCCTAAAAAGCTAGAACGCATTGTAGTGATGCTCGATTTTTTACTACAGCGCAGGGAACGCCGCAAATGGGTTACCTATACGACCTGTAAAACTGTTGAAGTGCGCACCCGCAAGCCGGTTAACTTTCAAGTCGATGGTGAGCCACTGGGACATACTCCCGCGACGTTTAGCGTTGTTCCAGGGGCCTTGAAAGTCATTGTGCCGCAAGAAACACCGGAAGACCTCTTCTCGAAACCGTAAGCCCTACCTCTCAATTCATCCACGCCTGATGCTCTTTCGATAAGCTCTACCGCAATAAAGCTAAAGAGCTTATCGAAAGAGAAAAATTTGTGATGCTAAAAAATAGGATTTTTGTCCTATCCGCTTGTCTGCTCATTTTTTTGCCACTATAATTTCCGTAGAAAAGTTCCATGGAATTATTCTTTGAAAATATGGAAATCTGAAGAATAATTGCCCAGGAAATACTTCTAACATACAGGGGGAAGGAATCAGAAAGCCCTATTGCTCGCTTTACAGCAAGCTTTTACTCTCTCTTTGAGAAAACGAGATCGGGTGTGAACAGCTATCTATCCTTTAGAAAAATCATGCCTCACGTGGGAGCTTCCCCAATGCTAGGGGATGGAGAACCTGGATTCTAATTTCTAACTAAAGAAGAGGTAGATCAGATGATGACTACAGAATACCAACATTTTGGCAAATATGAGTTACACAAGAGAATCAGTCGTAATGCAAATGGCGAGTTCTGGAAAGGCTACGATCCCGAACTACACCAGCCAGTCGCCATCAAAGTGTATTACATCAACCAGGTAGATGCGACTTTTATTTCACGATTTGCGCAACGTATGGGAGTCCTTACTTCTATACACCATGCCAATATCGTACCCATCCAGGATTTTTACATCGCTCCCTCTAAGAATGCTGATGAGGCTGCATCCTCTGTGGCCTGCATCGTTATGGACTACATCGAAGCTCCGACCCTGGCGGACTATATTCGTAGTACATCGAGCCTGGGCAAGCTGCCGCCGGGTGCTGAGCTTCTTCATCTTTTTACCTCGCTTAGCCTGGCCATTGATTACGCTCATCAGAACGGTATTATCCATGGGCATATCAAACCATCCAGTATCTTACTTGGTAAAAACACTTCTTCCCAGAACAAGATCGGTGAACCCTTGCTTATCGATTTCGAGTTGTCCGGCATCCTGCAAAACAGCAGCAGCTTCTCCGAACCCTACTACCTCGCGCCTGAGCAGATAAGAGGATATCCCGCCAACGAGCGGAGCGATGTCTATACGCTTGGTATCATTCTCTATGAACTCTGTACCGGAGTACTGCCATTCCGAGGGAACAGGCGGGTCGCTATCATGATGCAGCATATAAATGCGCTACCTACGCCACCGGCTCTCTTGAACCCCACTATTTCGCCCGCATTGACGAATGTCATCATGCGCAGTCTTGCCAAGGACCCTGGAATCCGATTTGCCAGCGCGTCATCCATGACCGTAGCCCTGGCGAAGGCCCTCAACATGGCTGTTCCTGAAAATCTGGTTCGTTCTGCCTATCTGTTGGATTTGTTGAGTGATTCGGATGCCACACGCCCGAATAACCCGGTAGTCGCGCCGCGCATTATGCAGCCACTTCACATAACCTCTCAATTTGATCGCTCAACTTTTGCGCAAAATAGCTGGCCGTGGTCAGGAGCTTCTATAGTGGAGGCAGTACAGGCGCCGGAAAAGTTGTCTCGTGAGCAGGTTGGACGAGATCATTCAAGCGCAGCCTCTTCGCGTCCCACCCCCATTACCCCCATCCCCTCTATGGAGCCTTTTCCTTTCACGCGTCGACGCCGCTTTTACAAAACCTTGATTATCATCCTCATCATTTTCATCTTACTCAGCAGCATCATCACAGTGGGCGCGATATTACTTTCCTCGCGGGCGAGTCCATCCAATTCCCTGGTAGGCCATGCCTACCTGCTCAACAGTGGACAATTAACCGGTACTACGCAGGGCATTAATAGTGAGTTACAGATAAACCTGGCTAACATACAGAATCTTGCTGCCGGCACAAGCTATTATTGCTGGTTATTGGGCGATAAAACTAACACACATGTAGCCCCGCTCCTGCTGGGTCAATTAGCGCTCAATCATGGCGCGACCAATTTTCTCTATCCAGGTGATCAGCAACATGATAATTTATTGGGAACGTACAGTCGTTTACTCATCACTGTTGGTCGCACAAACGCTGCTGCAAGCGATCCGTTACGTGATACTGCTAGCTGGCGTTACTATGCTGAAATCCCTCAAACACCTATTCCTGGCGATGTGCTGCACTTCAGTATGCTGGATCACTTGCGTCACCTGCTTGTTAACTCTCCTGAGTTAGCACTTCGCCAGATTCAGGGAGGCCCTGCGATCTGGCTTGTCAGGAATACATCCGATGTCCTTGAACTTGCAAATAGTGCCGGGAACGATTGGCATAATAAAGATGCCAGTTCCTTGCGCGCGCAAGTCATCCGTATTCTTGACTATATTGATGGAACCGCCGGTGTTCAAACCGATGTACCCAAAGGTACACCTCTTCTGACCGATCCCGCGATCTCTCAGGTTGCCTTGTTAGGACCAACACCAGGGCAGCTACAACCACCCGGTTCTCTCTACACTAACAAGCCTCTTCCTGGCTACATTTACCTTGTCGGCATGTATACAAACGCGCTGCTTCAGGCGCCTCAGGCGACACCAGATCAGCATCAACTGGTAGCGCAGATTACTACAGGTCTGAACGAAGTAAAAAGCGCCCTGGATCAGATTCATCGTGATGCAGTTCGTCTTATACAGTTAAACAGTGGTCAATTATTGCAACCCGCGTCACTCTCTATGCTCAATGATCTGACTATGCAGGCGCAAAATGCCTATGCCGGCCAATTTGATTCCGTTACCGATCAGTTGAAAGGGGGAGTACTCTCGATTTATGGCAACCTCCAGCGCCTGGCAACTTTTGCCGTAATGCCATATACAGGTTCAGCCCTATAAGCAAAAGATGACGCCCTGGTGAATATTACAAACCAGGGGATCATGTCATTCTTCGCTGCGCTCAGAATCCCGCAGGCCACGGGAGATTCTGAGCGCAGCGAAGAATGACATGATCGATCCTCGTTGTTCATTTTCAGTGGGGACAGAGTTCTGAACAATCACGGTTCCTGAGAAATGTTGCGTAGTTCTGCCATACAAGGTATAGTATAAGAAATAGCCATCATCACAACAAACCGGAGACTATTGGAGCATGGACTCATCGCAACTGACAGTGGGAGTTGCCTTTTTAGCGGGGCTGGCATCATTTCTCTCGCCCTGCGTCCTGCCTCTCGTACCTATTTACCTGGCACAACTTGTTGGGCAAGGCATCTATCAATCAGCAGGAGATGGGGAGCTGCATGCGGGCCGCTTTATCACATTCCTGCACGCGCTCACCTTCATGCTGGGCTTTACCCTGGCTTTCGTCGCCCTTGGGGCCACCGCCAGTACATTGGGAGGATTTCTACGCGCCAACCAGTTCCTGCTGCGCCAGGTGGGTGGGATTGTCCTCATCATCATCGGCCTGCACCTGACAGGGCTGCTCAAATTGCCTTTTCTCTATTGGCAGAAACGCTTTGAATTTCATCCCAGTCGTCCCAGTTACCCGGCCTCTTTCGTCATCGGCTTGATTTTCGCCATTGGCTGGACGCCCTGCATCGGGCTTATCCTTGGGCCAATTCTGGCTCTCGCGGCCAATGCAGCAACGCTGCGCCAGGGGGTCTTGTTGCTGCTAGCATATTCGCTTGGCCTCGGCATTCCATTTCTACTCCTGGGCCTGGGATTGGACCGCTTTAGCAAGATATTGAAGTGGCTAAAGCCGCACCTGGGAAAAGTTGAAGTTGGAACCGGCATCATCATGATTCTGGTAGGGGTGATGATCTACTTCAACATGCTCATCTACCTGAATCACTATTTCAACCTGGGTATTAACCTGTAGGGGCCACGAAGGATTTTTCACAGCCCTGAGCCTGTCATTCTGAGCGCAGCGAAGAATCTATGTCTCATACCGCTGAGATTCTTCGCTGCGCTCAGAATGACAGGTCACAGAGTACTTTCCGATTTTGACAGTAGAAATTCGTTATCGGCCCGGTAGTGCTGGCTACCAGCATTCCTCAATATCTGCTCGAATCTCCCTTTCGATTTCGCGGTCGAATTCGATAGGCTCGCCAATAGGAGTGCGCGCCAGTCGCAACACCGCTTCGCGCAGGTGAGCCGGGGCGCGTTCGATTGTACAGCGCTCGTGGATGAGTCGCTTGATTTTCATATCAAAGTGGAACCGGCAATTACAACTGGAGCAATTCGAGAGGTGCTGCTGTACTATCGTGACCTCCTCGGCACTCAGTTCCCGGTCAATATAAAGATGGAGACGAGCCACGCTCTCAATACAACTCATAACAAATCCTCAATTTCCCAGAGCCTGCTAATTTTAAAACATTCTTTACCGGCTCATCGTGTAACTCTTATCTGATGATACTAACATATGAAGAGGGGCTTTCATTCCCGTTAAGAGTACGCTATACTAGCCAGGAAAGATCAGTGATGGGTATAGAAGCCAGATGATGGACTTTAGTGATCGACTTCCATTATCGTTTATGGTAGAAATCCCCAGTAGGTTGGTTGAAAGAGGAACATTGCATGTCCGATGAGCGAGAGCCAGTGGCGAAAGCTATAGAGCAAAAGCCGGTGGAATCTAATATATCGAATAACGAGGCCACACAAAATGGTGTCACAGAAGATTTTGAGGCAGGCGTCCTGGCCCAGTTGGATAGTCTCTATCGTACTGCGCTACGCTTGACCCATAACCAGCAAGAGGCCGAAGACCTGGTGCAGGAAACCATGCTCAAGGCATTTCGTTTTGCCGATAGCTATCAACGGGGTACCAATCTTCGTGCATGGCTCTTTCGCATCTTGAACACGTCTGCCATTAATCGTTTTCGCAAGCAATCCACTCACCCTGTCACAACTTCTCTGCCAGAAGGGGAAGATTTTTATCTCTACAACCGTATTCGTGACATGACGGGCCAGGAGTTGAGCGCGGCGGCGGAAGATGAAGTATTGAGCCAGTATCTGGATGAGGATGTATACCGCGCCTTAAACAATCTCCCTCTCAATTTTCGCATGCCCGTGATCCTCGCCGATATCGAAGGCCTTTCATATAAAGAGATTGCCGAAGCCTTACAGATTCCCATTGGTACCGTCATGAGCCGTATCTCGCGCGCGCGTCGCCAGTTACAGCAGTCGTTGTGGGAATATGCCAAAGAAAAAGGGTATGTGCCCGCCGGAGCGCCGCCAGACTCGAACAAGTCAGATGGAAAGCAAAAATAAGGGTTTGCTTTCCGGTTTGAAAGATGCCTGGCATCCGCAGCCAGGCATCTTGCTATTCGAACTCATGCTATACCATGCTGCCGGCATCGCGGCGTAAGGCTTCATTACCGGAACGTGTAAGCGTCACGTCAACACAACGGCGATCCGTCATATTCTCGGCCCTCTTGACCAGTCCTTTACGTTCGAGGCGCGCAACTGCTTTTGTCGCTGCCGCGGAACTCACACCTAAGGCGCTTGCGATCTCACCTACTGACCAGCGTTCCCGTTGAGCAAGAAAAGTGAGAACTTCGAACTGGCGGGGTGTAAGATTTATTTGTTCTCCATGTACTGTCGTCATTGGTTTTTCTCCTGAAACAAGCGAATTTCGAAGTGAATGATATCCGTGCAATATGTCTTGACTATGCCTGTATTCAGAAGACGTTCTGGAAGGGAAAAACGGGTCACCTGCGGGATTACCGGAGTAATTTGTTCAACGTGATGATCGCATTCGGGGTAGGACTTTCCGCGATAGGAGCAGCGTGTAGTGTAAAGAAAAAGACACTTCCCTCACCTGCTACTCCATTGCTCTCTAGCCAGATGCGCCCACCCATGGCCTCAATCAGCCGCTTGCTGATATAGAGACCTAACCCTGCGCCACGGGCAGGGCTGTTCATATCACGCTCGAGGCGTACAAAACGTTCAAAAAGGCGTTCCTGTTGATCCAGTGGTACGCCCAGGCCGTAATCCCGTACTCGCACCTTCACCATCTCGCCATCTAACTCACCGGCTATCTCAATCCTACTGCCAGCAGGAGAGTATTTAATAGCGTTACTCATCAGGTTGAGCAATACCTGGCGCAAGCGCAAATCGTCAGCCATCACCTGTATCTGTGCCGGGATATCGACGCGAACAGGCCGGCCTTCGCGTCGAATGACACCGTCGAGTATCTCCAAAATATGCTGTACCGGGCCGGCAAGCGGGATCGGGGCGAGTCGTATTTGTTCAACATCTACCTGTACGCGGCTCGCATCCATAATGTTTCCCACCATAAGCGTCAATTCGTCGCAGCCACGGTGCGCTTTCGCGATAAAGTCGGCGCGTGTATGGCCTGGGAGCGTCTCATGGTATTGCTCCAGCAATTCGATATAACCCTGTACAGCAGTCAAAGGAGTACGCAACTCATGTGATGCCGTGATAATAAACTGATCCTTCAGGAGATCCAGTTCCTTCTGCCGTTCATAAGCAGCTCGCAATGCGATAGTGATCTCTGCATTCTCCATTGCCGCCACGCACTGATTTGCGAACATACTCAATACACGCTTCTCTTCATGCGAAAACACATGCGGTCGAACATAGGAGAGCACCAGTATGCCAAATTGCTGCTCCCCCTTGCCCAGCGGGAGCCATGCGAATGGCAGGTGAGGAATCTGTGTTAAGCAGGTTGGCATAGTTGCCAATCTTGCCGGACTCGCCTCGATAGTGTTACCCGTATCATAAAAGTAAGCAGACCAATCACGCGCCTCAAGGCCGGTAATATCTTCCGGCAGGGCCAGGCGAGCCTCCGGCCCCTTATGAATAACCCGCTGTAGCGATCCGGTAGCGTCATTATGAAGCCAGATTTCAGCCCCGGCCCCAACAGCTTGCGCGACGGCCCCGGCATAGGCTTCGGCCACCTCCTCAATGCTCGTATACGCCTTCTCCAACATCGCGTTAGCGCTATACAAAGCGTTTAAAGTCGCTACATGGCGACTGGCGTGCCGGTACAAACGCCCCGTCTCCAGAACCGGTGAGAAACGACCAACAATCATGTGGATGGCCTCAAAGTCTGGTCCTGCGAACGGCTGGCCGTCTCCTCGTTCGCCTAAAAGCAGCAGGCCGATCATCTTGCCCTGCGTCCACACAGGAGCCAGCAGAGGATCCGCGCCCTCAGAAACGGTGGTAGAGAGATACAACGCAAGGCCTGATGGTTGCTCCGTGTCCGACTTAGAAGCTTCACTGAGCAACAGTGGACGCCTGGCCTGCTTCACATGACGAATAAGGGGAGCATTCGCGTCTATCCAATCGCCTTTTTCGAGAAAGGGGAATGTTGCATGCTCATTCGCTGCCGATTGGACTGTTTGCAGTACCATCTGCACAAGTTTAGCGCGCGATACATCGTGAGAATCGCCCTCCTTGAGAGCAGGAGCGATATGATAGCAACCGGTATCTTCGTCCAGGACGAGCAGGCAGACTTCCTGGGTTTCGAATGTATTTACTACTGTCAGGGTAAGCAATGCTGCTGCTTCCTCAAGGTTGAATGCTTCGCGGCTTAGCAAATCGGGGTTATTGACAAGCCGGCGATAATGAGCCATTTCATTGAAGAATAGTTTTTCTGTCACTACACGGGCCAGCCACCATGTACAGGGTCCCAGGATTATAAGGCCGGCCGCTATGCAGATCATGGCAGCGGAAGCATCATTGGATAGCAATAGATTACAGAGCATGACCACGAAATAGCCAACTATCGCCAGGCTAATGCTGCCTGCTATCCACGTGACTGCCCGGCGAATATACATATCGAATATCAGAATCTGGTAGCGGAGAATCGTATAGCCCAGCCCTAAAGGCAAGAGAATGGCGGAAAGTGTGCTTAATTGGGCATCAACTACATATTTGTTGGGAAGACCGAAGAGCAGGGGTAGCAAGGTCAATAAAAGAAAAGGCGCAAAAGCCAGTAGAACGCCGAACACAAATATACGCAATTGCTGCCGCTGGCGCAATGAAGATTGACGGAATGAGACAATAATGGTGACGAGGATGACCGTTAAAACGAGCAGGTAATAGCTATAATCCACGGTATTGAGCCAGCTGGGGAGACCCGGTGACCACAAATCGAGAAGCACTTCATTCAATGCTGTCACTATGCTCAGAAGTATGATCGCAACCGCATATATGTATAGTAATTGGATGAAAAAATGGCGCTGAACAGGCTTTGGCTTACTGGCGGATGATGAAGATAATGCAAGATAAGACCTGGGAAACACTAACAGCAGGACGGAGAAAGTTGAAAGGGCCAGCGGGCTGCTGGCATTGTTTATGGCTGAAAGAATCGGATTGTTTAATGCCGCACCTGTTTCTGAGGCGAACGCGACCATCATGGCAAAAGAAAAACAGAAAAGCAGGAAAGCTACATAACGATTGCGCGCGTAGAGCCAGATCAAAGCCCCAATCGCCAGAAATATCAATCCTATAAAAGCCGAAAAACCAAAACGTGTCCAGAATTGAAAAGAAGGCGAGGTATTGGCAGCTTCGTGAGAGAAAAAAAGTATCCCATCGATAGCCGACAGCAGGCAATAGACCGCGAGAGCGATCATTATAGCCAGCAGACGCCCCGCTCTGATCCGTATCCAGGACATGTACTTCATACGATTCTCCCCCCTGATTTCCCACCACTTCGACTTAATAAACCAGGCATTCACCGGCATACTGCTTTTAGATGCCTAGCAAAAAATGCAGCGCGGGAGAAACAGGCTTCTGAACCTCAATCTCCTGTAATCGTTCCCGAGCGCGTTCGCGATAGAGCAGGCAAATACCCCAGGTTGTAATTATTCCCTCTTGTAATGCCTTGCTCTGTCGTCTACTCTCCCCATCGGAATTTTCTGCTGCTTTCTGAAGAGAGGTGCTTATTTCTGCTGCGAGTACTACGGGCAGTGTTTTCTTTCCCCGCTTTAAATCTGATTTTATGCTTGTTCTTGTTGTATCGGTCGCCTCAACAATTACAGCATCCTTCTCATCTTGTAATAAATAATACAGGTCATGACAATCATTGTCAAGTTGATGGGCTATTCCAAGCAGCTTGCCCAGTTCCGAAAACTGCTCGCATAATGTATCATCCGCTCCTCCACATATTGCTCCAAGCCGGCAAGCAAGGCGCATAATTGAACCGGCCTTGCCGGACGCTATCTCTATACACTCTTCATGAGAAAAGTCCCCGGCTGATCGCGATTCTGCCAGTAAATCCCGGTGCTGGCCAGACGTGGCGGTAAGGGCGCATTCCTGCAAAGTATTGAGTAGACGTATGATGATGGCAGGCTCAATAGCCTGCTCGCTCAGAGACAGGATTGCCTGGTAGGACAATGTTAAAAGCGCCGTGGAGGCATTCAACACGCGCGGTATACCAATAGACCGGACGATGGGAGTCTGATCCTCATCCTCAACATCATCCAACAGGTCAAGCGCACAGACGAAACATTCCACTGCAACTGCTACACTGCTTGCGTATTCAGGATGTATATCTGGAGAGAGATGGTGCGCTATGAGCAGCGTCAAAAGCGACCACATACCGGCAGGAAGCACGGGAGCCAGAGCGCCGATTTCTGTATCAGGTTGGGAGAGAAGTTTTCCTGCACCTTTTAGGGCATGCACGACATCATTTTGTAGTAGAGGGTGTAAGGTAGCCACAAGACGATGAAGCCGCTCGCGAAGGATGCCTTGTTGAGCGGCTATTGAACTCGCTGAAAACTGAGAAGCGTTACTCATTTCAGGAGCCATTCTGATACATGTAAGAACCTACCTACCCTATCTTCTAATTGAGGAAGTCTGTTGGTACATCCAGGTACTAGTGAGACCAAAAATTGAGCGAAGGCTCCAACGGCTTCTCCATTGCCAGGTGCGGTACCAGGCGCATGATGATGCGAGCTACTCTGGGTGAAAAACCCTCACGCATAATGACGGTATCCGGAGAACTTACAAGTTCCTTACGCAATACTTCGTCTGTTGAGACGCGATGAACAAATTCTTGAATCTGCAGTTCTTCCATGAAAGTAAATCCTCTCCTTCTACTCGCCCCGGCCAGTATTCCACAGCACTTCCTGTTGTTGTGGTGGCACGACGGGGGAATATGCCGTGCTGTTGTACTGAAATTGACACGCTGTCTGGATCACTATAAGCGAAGCTCTCATTGCTGAGATGGAAACTGAATCGCACGCAGCATTATAGAGCCGCTTTTCGACGCACTACATGTCTGGAAATACGAAAAGCGCACTACACTACTGGGAATACTGAAAACACAACTCAGCAAGACATAAGGATATACGGTGCAACACTACAAGAACTAGAAAAGGGATGAAACTCTTCTTCCAGGCTACTAAACGGTTAGGTAAGATAATTATACTCAATGAACGTGGAAAATGCAAGGGGTTAAGGGATGAAAAATGCTTTTTTGTGGAAAGCAAGAGAAATGCGAAAGCTAAATGCACAATATATCTCATCTTTCGCATTTCTCAATCTTAGAACTTACTCACCGCCTGCACCGGAAGCGCCTTCGACAATCACCGTCTCTCCAACGCTCCTCTCGATTGCTTCCAGTTCAGCCTCGGAACCTTGAATAACCGGCCCCTTGAACCAGAAGCGTGCGCTTACAAGCCACCAGATACCAACGATGAGGAGGGTACCCAGTACTGCCACAGGAGCGTAATTGAATGTCGCCACGCTTGGAGTGGAGGTCGTTGGCAGCATGAACAGGATCGAAATGAAAATCACCCACAGCACCGCAATGATGCCAATTGGCTTGCTCCACGCCCCAAGATGCCACGGTCCGGGTTTGAAATCCTTCGCGAAGAGGCGCAGGAGTATCGGCAGGGCGTAAGCAATGTACAGGCCGATTGTAGCAATCGAGGTCACGGCAACATAGGCCACATAGTCAACCACCGTCGGCACCGCCAGGATGAATGCCGCCACTGCCGACAGGATGATGGCATTCTGCGGTGTGCGCCCCCTGTTAAGGGTATGCCAGATCCGGTGTCCGGGAACCGCCCCGTCACGCGAAAAGGCATAGATCATGCGTGAGTTCGAAGTGATCGAAGACATGCCGCAGAAAAGCTGCGCAACTGCGATACCCGCGAACAGCAGCGTGCCAAGCACAAAGCTCAAACGGCTTTCCAGGATGTAGAGTACCGGGTTGACGAAGCCTCCCGCAGCTGCCAGGTCCGGCGTCGCTGCCACAAGACCCATCAGCAGCGCGTAGCCGGCAATAGCCGAGACCACAACAGACATCACCACACCCCAGGGCGCGCGCGTCTCGGCGCCCACCGTCTCCTCAGTCATATGCGCCGAGGCGTCATAGCCCGTGTACGTATACTGCGCCAGGAGCAGGCTCAGCAAGAAAGCGTACCAGATTGGAAAGCCCGTCGCATTAAATTGCTGGTTGGGGGTAAAGAGCGTTCCGGCATTATTGAAGCCTTGCACATGAGATGCGGCGACCGGCGCGGCGCAACATACGCCCGCCGCGCCTGGATTGAACTGGAACGCGGCAAGCACAGCGACAACCAGGCTCACTACAATCGCGGCAACAAAGAAAATGTGCCATCCAACGCTCACATCGTTCAAAAACGCCACGATGCGCACGCCAAAGATATTCAGCAGCGCGTGTACGGTCAGCACAATCGCGTAGATCAACAGCGTCGTCCATTGCGTCGCGGGATCAATCACGAAAGAACCATTCATCACCACAGGCGCCGTGGCCGGAATCGAGGAGAACCAGGCATGCAACAGCACATCGATAGTCACAGCTGCCCCGTAGTCGATGCCCGCCGTGATAGCGACCTGGCCGATCAGGTTGAACCAGCCCGTAAACCATCCCCAGCCGGGTCCGCCTAGCTTGGAAGCCCAATAATACAGGCCACCAGCCGTGGGATAGGCGGAAGCAAGTTCAGCCATCCCCAACGCCACGATCACGACAAAAATGGTCACAAGCGGCCAGCCAATCGAGGCCGCGGCAAAGCCGGATGTCGTCGGTACAAGGTAAAAGAGCGTCACACAACCGCTCAGGATGGAAATAATGGTGAAAGAAATTGCGAAGTTGGAGAAACCGCCCATAGCGCGGAAGAGTTCCTGCGCATAGCCCATGCCATGCAGGCGTTTGATATCTTGCGCAATGAGCTGTTCTTTCGTAGGTCGGCTAGATGCACTCAAGAAACACCTCCCATTACATTACAATGTAGATGATGCAGGGTAGGACTGTTGTTAAGAATCATCGCAGGCGAACCTGCCACAGGTCGTGTCATGTTGAGCCTTTCGCTTCGCTCGAAGGTGAACTCCGCGAAGAATCTCTGCCTCGTCGTGCCTGGTTCCCTCCTTTCGCTTAAAAGATAGGAACAACTCCTTTTCGATTGCTACCTGGATATTTTAAGAAGGATAACACAAGATACTTGTATTGGCCCAATTATAGCATAATTGTCTATGATGTTGAGCTTCCGCGTCAAGTCTTGATTAGCTCCATTTAGAACAGGGAAGGTGTGCATGGTGACCATAAGGAGTATTGCACCTGTCCGTTTGACGAATTTCGCCAATGCCAGTACAATCAAGACGTACAGAATGAGAGGTGACTATGACAGAAAATACGTACTTGAATAGAGATGAAGAAGAGGATACAGATAGCTTGTCGCTGCCCGCGCTCGATCCCCTGGGAGTTCTCAGCAGCACTCGTTATGTAGTGGAGCAAGGCGAAAAAGCCTGGATCAACCGCAATCGTCTGCCCGATCTCGCGGCTACGCTTGTCGCCGCTTATCCACCTACATCGAGTTCTACATGGTATGAACGCTATCACTTTCATGATGGGACGGAACGCACTGTGAACTGGTTGCTCGTCCTTGATGCCCTGAACTTCTGCTTTTGGGCCGAAAAGGGCCAGCAGCGCTGGCACATCGAGTACCATGGAGAAACATTGGGCGGCTACTGGGCAGAGGCAGCTGCATTGACGCGAGCGGTCGAAGAAGGCATCCCTCTCTGGGATGCTGATTTTCTGAGTAAGATCAGCCGCGAGCAACTGGCGCATATTTTTCGCAGCGTCCCTGCTAGTGGGTATACGGATGGAGCACCTATCCCCCTATTTGAGCAGCGCCTTCAAAACGTGCATGAAGTGGGACGCGTCTTGTTGCAGCGCTACGACGGGCAATTCGCGAACGCCATCGAACAGGCCGATCACAACGCCGTCAAGCTCACGTTGCTCCTCGCGCAAGAATTTCCCTCATTCAATGATGTAACCTTGTATCGTGGTCATGAAGTGCGTTTCTTCAAACGGGCGCAAATCTGCGTCGCCGATCTTCACGGAGCGTTTAGCGGCAAAGGATGGGGCAGTTTTGCCGACCTCGACCAGCTTACCGCTTTTGCCGATTATAAGGTGCCGCAAGTACTGCGTCATTACGGTGTCCTCTCATATTCTCCATCGCTCGCCGCGCGCATCGAAGCGCAGGAACTGTTAGCTCCTGGCAGCGAGGAAGAGGTGGAGATACGGGCGGCTACCATCTGGGCCTGTGAGCTATTGCGGCGCGAGATAGAACATCTCACCGGCCACACCATCACAGCGGCAGAGGTCGATAATCGTCTCTGGCATACCGGTCAAAACCTGGCTGAGGTGAAACCATATCACCGGGTGAGAACAATATATTATTGAGCATGTCAGGAATATTTATGCAATGAAATTACAACTCTTACTGGCAGGCTTAGAAGAGCCACCGCTGGCCTTTCCAGGGATGAATCAAAATAGCGAGCAGGCCGAGATTACTTCGCTGGCATATGATTCGCGGCGCGTGCAGCCGGGCGGGCTTTTTGTCGCCGTTCCGGGCGCGCATACCGACGGGCGCCGTTTTCTGGCCGATGCTGCCCGCAATGGAGCGGTTGTCGCGCTTGGGCCTCAGATCGAGGAATCTTCCTTGCCTCTCCCATATATAGTGGTTCGGAATGTTCATAGCGCGCTGGCTGACCTGGCCTGCGCCTTTTACGGCTACCCGGCGCATCAACTCTGCACCATTGGCGTAACCGGAACTGATGGCAAGACTACCACCAGCAATCTCATCTGTACGCTGCTAGAGGCCGCCGGTAAGCGTACCGGGCTTATGACAACCGTCAACTTCAAGCTACCCGGGCAGGAATGGGAGAATGCTACCCGGCAGAGTACGCTGGAAGCGCCGGAAGTACAGCAATTGCTGCGCCGCATGCTCGATGCCGGGGCGACACACGCCGTGATCGAGGCTACTTCGCATGGGCTTGAATTGCAGCGAGTACGAGGATGCGAATTTGATATCGGCGTCGTCACAAATATCACCCATGAACATCTTGATTTTCATAAAACTATCGAAAACTACCGCCGGGCGAAGGCACGCCTCTTTGAAATGCTCGATCCAGAACGCGACAAACCGGTACGGAGGCAATCTGTCGCCATTCTCAATCGCGATGATGTCTCTTATGACGTGTTGAAGCCCTATTGTCGCGTCCCTATTCTCGATTATGGCATCGACTCACCCGCGGCAGTACAAGCGGTTGACCTGCAATTGCGGGCCGCCAGCACGCAGTTTCGCGCTATTCTGCCCGGTGTGGAGATACCTATCGAAACACGGCTCGTAGGGCGTTTCAATGTCAGCAATTGCCTGGCCGCCATTGCTACCGCATACAGCCAGGGAGTGAAGCCAGGTGCGATCGCGGCTGCTCTGGCAGGTGTCACAGGAGTATCAGGCCGTATGGAGCGTATCGATGAAGGCCAGCCGTTTACGGTTATCGTCGATTATGCTCATACTCCTGATAGCCTGGAAAAAGTACTTGCCATCCTGCGTCCCCTCACTCCTGGCAAGTTGATGGCGGTCTTTGGCTCAGCCGGAGAGCGCGATGTGCAAAAACGTCCTATTATGGGGCATATTGCCGCGCAGATGTGTGATTTTTTCGTTATTACAGATGAGGACCCCCGCGATGAAGATCGCGTGCAAATTCTGCGTGACATTGCCAGGGGCGCCGAGTCTGTAGGGAAACGTGAAGGCCCGGATTTCTTATGCATCGCGGATCGCACACAGGCCATCGCAACGGCGTTTGCCAGGGCGCAGGCAGGTGATACCGTATTGCTGGCAGGCAAAGGTCACGAACAAAGTATAATTATAGGAAGAGAAAAGTTGCCCTGGGATGATCGCCGCGTCGCTCGCGAACAACTGCGTAAGTTGTAGACATCGCGTTACCATCAGTCCATGTATCACGTTGCAACATGTGAAATGCGAATGCTCGATTGATCGCCCTCGCATGTCATCCTGAGTGAAACGAAGAATCTGTCGTTGCAACATGTGAAATGCGGATGCTCGATTGATCGGCCTTTCTGGAGTTGATATGGTACCAATCTGGTTGTTATTGATTTTCATTGCCTGTGCGCTGCTTAGCTTTTTGCTGTCGTGGGCGGCCAGACTGCTGTTTCCCAAATTTCGCAGCGGAGAATATAAACCTGGCCCTCATCGCTCCGACTTGCCGGTCATGCCAGCCAGCGGGCGAGAGATCAAGACGATAGAACTACCTCTGGTCGGTGGGCCGGCTCTCACGCTGTCCATTATCGGAACTGGCATTGCTGCCGGCTTTCTTTTCAATCTCCAGCCTGAGCAATGGACATTGTTACTGATTGGTCTCGGCGCGACCGCAGGGTATATGGTGGTGGGCTTTATCGATGACTGGCACAAGGTGTTCAGTAATGAGGGCATATCACAGCGCCAAAAACTGTTCGGGGTCTTGTTTGTCTCCATGGTGGCCGCCTTTCTTTATTACTGGCTTGATTCAAAAGGACGGCAACCGTACTCGCCTTATTCAGATATTATGGGTCCTCTTTTTCAGGCCATTCCCTATGCCTGGCTCGTGTTCCTCATGCTGATGACCGGGGTCATTGGCAGCGTTACCTCGCTCTCGGTTGATTTTAGCGATGGACTGGATGGCCTGGCAGGTGGCCTGGTTTTTAGCGCTGCGCTGGCTTTTGGCATCATTATTACCGGTATTATTGATACAAATCATCCCGAAGGCATCGTGTTGGAGATCTTATCACTCTTATGTGCTGCCGGTGTCCTCGGCTTTCTGCCGCTCAACTGGCCATCTTCATGGGCCGCGCGACGAGGAAGCGCAAAACGACGCGCAAAAGTTTATATGGGCGATAGTGGCGCCCTGAGCCTTGGTGGTATTCTCGCTATGATCGCCATTTTCTCGCGTAACGAAATACTCCTGTTGATGATCGGGGGCGCGTTTGTATTAGAAGGGCTCTCGGCCTTAATTTCGGCGCGAATGTTAACGCCTTTCTTCCGTCAACGCTTGCAGTTGTTACGCTTTGCCAGTCTAAAAGAATATGTTCCTCATACTGAATTTCCGCTGCCCTTTCTTGCTACACCGCTGCATCATCACTTTGACCTGCTCGGATGGGACCGTCGCCGGCTGGTCTACGGGGCCTGGGCACTCGGCGCGTGTTTTGCCGCGTTAGGTGTGATGGTCGTCTATGCCCCGGAAACCTGGCAGCGCTACCTGGGACGCATACTCGTACTGCTGCTGGCATGGGTGGTCTGGTCAAGTGGTTCCTGGACACGCCGTTACTTTGTCGGCAAACATCCCGCGAAGCGCCCGTACCGGCGGCGCCTGGCGCTCTTCTATGGTTTCCCTTACAGCGTCATGGGCATACCCCTGTATCATCTTGTCGAGGTGATCGAAGCCAGCGAAGACGTGATTGAGACACCGGCTGAAGAACTTGCTCTCTGGAAGCGTATGAACATCTTTGATGCGCGTGCCATGCTTGGCCTCTATTGCTACCGCGCGGGTTATTACCCTGCCGCCCTTGCTCAATGGACGCGTATTCCAGAAAGCAACCGCAAATTGCGCCCGAATATCTCCAATCTGCTGGAGGAGCTAGATAATCGCCTGGCATTGGAAAATCAGGAGACGCAGCCCATGCGCAGGGATCAGATATTGCGCACGCCCGTACTCACAGGCAATCTCCCACCTGCCGACTTGCCGAACCCGCACGAACCGGTCCGCAGCGATGAAACGTTCGATCCCCGATTTGGCATGAGGTAAGCAACTTTTGCTCTATCCGTGATGATGTGTTATAGTTCACTTAACCTTTCCTTAATATTCGTATAACATTCCACAGGCTTTTTGTGAAGCGGCAAACAGTCATAGCCGCTCAAAGCTGTTACACTTAGAACAACGGCCCGTCACCTGCCGGAGCTTTTGTAAAAATGCCGTAGGGAGAGCGGCTGGTCCCTGTCCTCGTACCCCAACCAGGACAAGGACAGGCCATTGTCCCTACAGCGGAGAAGGTTAAGATGCGATTCTGTTTCATCGTTGAGGAGCAATATCGAAATGACCCTATGCCCCTGGTCATCGCAGACCAACTGCTCCAGTGGGGACATGATGTCGATGTGCTGGAACCACATGCAATGGTTACCTGCCTGAATAACCTCGCGCAGCAAGGCTACGATGCGTATGTACTCAAATCGCTGGCAGACGGTCCCGGACTCTCTATCCTGGAAGCCGCGGAGGCAGTAGGTATTCCAACGATCAATAATTCTCGCGCGATCCGGCTGGTCAGAGATAAGGCTGTGGCCGTCGCATTCGCGCGCGCGCATGGTTTGCCCATCCCTCCAACCTACTTTGTTGCTCACCCGCGTCTCCTTAAGCAAATTCCGGAGACCGATTATCCCATCGTCGTGAAGCCGAGCAATGGCAGTTCCTGTCGCGGCATCTATCGCCTCAACCGCCCGGCTGACCTGGCGGAATTGGAGATTGCCGAGGCGAACGACAGTTTCTTCCTGGCTCAACGTTACGCAGAAAATGCCGGATTTGATATCAAAGTCTATGTAACAGGCAAAGAGGTCTACTCTGCCATTGCAAAAAAATCACCCTTGCACTCAACGGTTGAGGAACATTTTGTGCCATTAACGCCGCAGGTGCGTAAACTGGCTCTAGAGGTTGGCAAGCTCTTTGGATTGGATATCTACGGCATGGATATCGTCGAAACCCCTTCTGGCCCTGCGATTCTCGATATCAATGATTTCCCCAGCTTTGGCGGCGTGCCGCGAGCCGTCATAAGGGTCGCTGAATATGTCCTGCACGCCGCCAAACGCGCGGAAATTCGACGCATGAACCATACTGGACAGCGTAAACAAAAAGCGCTGCTGGCGAGTTGAAGCTCAAAAAGAGATCGATAGCAGCGTATTTATTCTATCAAAACATAACACTATGACATAGTTGTTAAAATAAATTGCAGAGGAGAGGTATATGGCAGCACAAGCACAGATAGCATCGTCATCGAGACGTTTTGGCGCGGGGCGATTGTTCACCTGGATGATGGGCATCGTCTCTTTTGGCCTGCTGGCATACCTGGTGTTTCAGATTGCCTATCAATTCGTTGTACCCCCACCGGCTCACCGGCTCATCCTGATCGAGGATTACCCACTTCCTAGCGGCCTACCTACTCCCGCCCAGGAAAAATTGCTTGTTCCTGGCGCTGCCCAGCAGACCTTACTTACCCCCGGCGTGGCGATCGATTTCGATCATTTCGACTTTGAGGCGCTGGATGTAGCCACGCATCGCCTCTTTATCGCCCATAGCGGACCCACTCCTGACCTGCTGGCGATGGATCACAACGTGGATTTCAACGAAGGGCGCGATGGGCCATATGATGGGCATATTGTTGTCTTTGATACGCAGCTGGTAAAGATCATCGCGCGTATCAATATCCCCCAGGTCGCTGGTATTGTGGATGCCCCTGACCTGGGCGAGGTGTTTGCCGCCAGCGATAGTGATCAGAGCATCATCTACGCCATCAATGTACGCACCCTCAAAACCACACCGATCCGCCTCGGCGACCTCGAAAGCCCTGATGCCCTCTTCTATGACCCGGTTGGCAAAAGGATTTTCGCCTCTGACCCCGGCACACCGGCCAACCCGACTAAAACAATGAATGTAGCCAGGAGCAATGAGAACGTCGCCGTCATTGATGCCGTCCATGATAAACTGCTCAGATATATCAACCTCGGTAACCTGCCGCTCTTGCCGGGCGAAAAAGTTCCCGCGAATATGATTGCGCCTGGCAATATTCCGCTCTACGGCCATGATGTAGGGCATAATGTGTACGATGAGGGCTTGCAGCGCCTCTTTGTGACCTCTACCGTCCTGCCAAATGCCGATGATCCCAATCCATTCGTCTTGCCGCCGCGCGGCACAGGCGAGTTCTTTGAAATCGACCCGGCCAACCCAACCAATCCGATTGTGAAGGAAATCGACCTGCCGGCTACATGCAGCACTCCGCATGGACTTGCTATTGATGAAGCGCAGCAAATTGGCTTTATCGCCTGTGTGGACCTGGACGCCGCTACCAACCTCTTTTCCAATCTCGTCAGGGTTGATTTAAGGACCATGACGGTGATTCCTACCAATCCCGGAACCACTCGCCTGGAGGGCGGCCCGGATATCATCAGGATAGACAAAGATAGCGCCAGGAACATCGATGTGTTGTTTGTAGCCTGTAAAGCCGGCATCTCCATTTTTGACATCACGCCCGGTCATTTTCACAAACTCGGTGATGAGATCCTTGGTAAGCAGACACACTCCATCGCCATCGACGAGGCAACGCAAACAGTCTACCTGCCGATCATCGTTGGTGGAAGGCCGGTACTGAGAATTGCCAGGTATAATCCCGATGGGCAGTCCCTCGCGTGAAAAGTCTTCTCTGTTCTTTAGAGAACCGGACCAGGGGCTTTAGAGCGATGTATGTAGTATTGGGCTACGCGACAGAATTGGCCACCCGAAATGGAGCCAGATCAATTTTTCGATAAACTCAGTAGATTTAAACGCCAATCCAGCAAGAGCTTATTGACGGTGAGAGCAAAGCAGGTATCTTTGATGTACCTGCTTTGCTCTTGATCGCCGAGCAAATGCCTCTTTTTCGTCTTAGCTATACTCCTCGGTGAGCGTCTGTACGGGGCTGTTGTTTATGTTCGCATAGGATCCCACGGCCCAGAGGTTGGAAGAGCTCACTGCTGCCACACTATTCAGGAAGTTTTGAGCTGTCCCAGCATTAGGACTGGGGACGGTTTTCCAGCTTTTCCCATTCCAATGTTCGATCAGTGTCTGGCCAGCAGTATTGTTATTCGCATAGGCTCCCACGGCCCAGAGGTTGCTGCCACTTATCGCGGTTACTCCTATCAGGGAGTTTTGAATTGTCCCCGGGTCAGGACTGGGGACGATCTTCCAGCTTTTCCCATTCCAGTGTTCAGTCAGCGTTTGGGTAGGTGGGCTAGAGGGAGCACCAGAATACCCTACCGCCCAGATGCTGCTAGCACTGACGGCAGCTACTCCAGAAAGTTGGTTGGGAACGGTTCCTGTGTCTGGGCTGGAGACGACCTGCCAGCTTTTCCCATTCCAGTGTTCAATCAGCGCCTGGTTGGTCCCATTGCTGTTTTGATAGGATCCCACGGCCCAGATGTTCGTGGAACTGACAGCCGCTACGCCATTGAGGAAGTTGCTACCAGTCCCAGCGTCAGGGCTTGGTATGATCTTCCAGCTTTTCCCATTCCAGTGTTCGATCAGTGTCTGGTCGGTGCCACTACTGTTACGGGTATATCCTACCGCCCAGATGTTGGTTGCACGGATGGCCACCACTCCGACGAGTTGGTTGTAGTCCATCCCAACATCAGGACTGGAGACGACCTGCCAGCTAGTGCCATTCCACTGTTCAATCAATGTCTGGCTAGGACTACTGCCGTTTTGATAGGATCCTACGGTCCAGATGTCGCTGGCATTGACAGCCGCCACACCATTCAGGGAGTTGTCCGTTGTCCCAGGATCAGGGCTGGAAACCACCTGCCAGCTGGTGCCATTCCACTGTTCAATCAATGTCTGGGTGCTGGTGCTATCATAGATTCCCACAGCCCATACATTATTCGCTGAAACGACAGTTACTCCGTTCAGGTCGTTGAAATTTGTGCCGGGACTCGGGCTAGAAACCACCTGCCAGGAGGCGGCCTGGACAGGTGGTGAGCCGAGCAGGAAAAGTGTAACCAGCAGAGCCAGGAAAGTGGCAGTCGAACCTCTCTTCATATATGCCTCCCCTTCTGAGATTTAAGATGTGACGAATTGCAGCACCGCCGTGGGGGCAAAGTAAATGCGATCACCATTGTTGAGCGTGAGGTGGTCGATGCGCTGGCCGTGGTAGAGCATGCCGTTCAGGCTGTCCGCATCCTCGATCACCCACCCCCCGTTCTCCTGGCGTATCCTGGCGTGCAATCGCGATACACGCTGCGAGGGTATTTGCACATCATTTGATGACAGCCGCCCAACGGTCATGATGGGTTTGTTAAGCGCTCGTTCGCCGATGACTCTGCCGTCCAGCTCGATTCGTACACGCGCTTGCTGGGGAAGGGCAGGCAGCACTACCTGCTGTTGCTGTTGGCGCTGCCGGCCGTTTCCATCCGGGCGCGCAGGGGCATAGATGGGCGGCTGCGGTTGGCCGAGCGGTGGGGGCGAGAATGGCACGTTTTGTCCTGCCGGAGGCACCGGTACAGCGGCAGCCTGGAAACCGGCCGGGCGTGGTGGCTGTGCTGGCACCTGTTGCCGCTGCCATTGCTCGTAGGCATCCAGCGGCACGAAGGCCGAACGGATAATGGACTTCTCGGCGGCCTTTTCCAGGTTATAGCGGTTCTGCTCCGCCAGCAGCGCCGCGAAGACCCCACCTCTGCGCTTCAACTCCTGGAATGTTCCCTGCTCGGCAATCTGTCCATTCTTGAGTACGATGATCTCCTCGACATTGCCCAGTGTGCTCAGACGGTGTGAAATCATGATCACCGTGCGTCCAACAATCAATGTTTCCAGCGCGTGTAGCACCTCGGACTCCGATTCGACATCCAGCGCGGCGGTCGGTTCATCCAGGATGAGGATGGGGGCATCGCGCAGGATGGCGCGCGCGATAGCCATACGCTGGCGCTGGCCTCCCGACAGATTCTTGCCCTGTTCGCGAATCATGCCATCATAGCCGCCGAGGTCGCGTATGATAGTCTCGTGAATGTTGGCCTTTTTCGCCGCCTCGATCACTTCATACAGCGGCGCGCCGGGCTTGCCAATGGCAATATTTTCGGCCACCGTCCCCTCAAACAACACCGAGTCCTGTAACACCATGCTCACATTTTGCCGTAGCACAGTCAGCGGGTAGGCGCGGTTATCAACGCCGTCAATCTTCACCGAACCCTGCTGAATTTCATAAAAGCGTGGGATCAGCTTGACCAGCGTTGTTTTACCGCCGCCGGAAAGGCCGACGAGCGCGACCTTCTTTCCCGCGGGAATATGCAGGTTGATACCCTTGAGGATAGGTTGATCTGCCGCGTAGCCAAAGACGACATTCTCAAAGCGAATATCGCCTTTCAGCTTGGTTGGCCCGGCATAGGGCGTCTTGCTCTCTAATACTTCTGGCGCCTGGTCCAGCACCTCTTGAATGCGTTCCGCGCCGGATGCGGCAGTGCCATAAAGGGCAGTCAGTTTAGAAAGGTCGCGCATCGGCTGGTAGAGCAGGCCAAGGAAGATGAGGAACAGCACCAGCGTGCCGATATCCACGCTAGCGGCCGGAATGGTGAAAAAGCCGAGTCGAAAAGCGTTACCGGCGGCGACGTAGCCTCCGACACCGATGACGGCCGCCGTACCCAGTGATACCAGGAAGCTGACGAGAGGAGCGAATTGCGCCTGCAGGCTACCGGCGCGCAATCCTGCCTTGCGGTTCTTATCGACGTAATCGCCAAAGCGCAGCGCTTCCCTCTCTTCGCGCGTGAAGACCTTGATCACGGTGAGCGCGTTGATATCTTCGGTCGCTACATCCGCGACCTGGCCCGATGCCCTGGCCGCCGTCTTCGTAGCCGCCTTGATGTTCTTCGTATAGCCCAGCGTAATCATGAACAAAGCGGGCACAATCGTCAGCGCGATGACGGTGTAGGCTGAGCTGAGGAAGAGCATGACGGCCACAATCACTGTCAGCGTCAAAACGGCGGCGAGCAGGTCTACCAGGCCATCGGTGACGAGTTTCTCGATGTCGGCGATATTGCCGGTGATGCGTTGCACCAGATCGCCTTTCTTCTGCTTGCCATGCCAGTCGAGCGATAGGCGTTGCAGGTGTTCAAACAACTGGTTGCGCAGTCTGGCCGTCAAATGTTGCGCGATATAACTCGCGAGGTAGAGGTCCAGGTAGGCCAATAACGCGGATATTGTGCCAAAGACGATGAGCATCAATACCGAAAAGATGATCACACCGTTGGTACTATGATGGGTAGTGACTAATATGGGATTTGGGTCCGAGGGTGAAATGGGACATGGCGTCAATCCTGGCGTCTGATTTGGACCGTTTGGCGTCAATGGAGCAAGCGATGGATCAAACAGGGGGATGTCGAATTTATCGAGTAAGGGATTGAGAAAGCCGAAGGTGCAGGCTGGATCGTTACCAGCATTGGTGACCTTGGCCGGAATAAATTTGAGGGGGAATGCAGCGGCTATAGTGCTGACTACCTGCAAAACGGTCACTATGATGGCAAGTGCGATGAGCAGGCGGAACCCTTTCAGGTTGCGAAAGAGAAATTTGAATAATAACATTACATCCTCCTGAAGTTAGTTGAGAGGCATGCCGCGATCTCATCAAGCATGGCAGACAGTTCTTTGGGTCGCGGGCTATTAAGGCGATTGACACGCCGGGTAGCGATTTTGAAGATGAGCGCGGCTTCATAGAGCTGGGAGCGCTCGAGAATACCCTGGATAGCTTCCTCTGATGTGTCCAGATCGCGCATAGCTTGCGCGTAGGTTGAGACAAATTCGTGACTTGCCGCCTCGAACCATTCGCGCATGCCGGCACGCCTGTACCAGAGTCCGTTTGGGCGCAGGTAGGCCAGAAAATAGCCAACGTCCAGCGCAGCATCCGCCAGGCAGAAACCATCAAAGTCAACCACGAACACCTGGTGGCTGTGGAAGAGCAGCTGGCTCGGCTTAAAGCCCCCGTGTGCCGGTCGATACATATCTGGTTCGAGCATTTCCAGTCCGCTCGCCAGTTGCTCCGCGAGTTGCTGCACTACTTCGGCCTGCGCGGGGTTATGAGCGGCGATGAGCGCGGCTCGCTCGCGGGCGCGCCTGGCTTCTTTGGAACCCCTGCGTGGTCCGGTTTCATTCGCTCGCACTGCGCTGTTGTGCAGGCGAGCCAACGCAATCGCCGTCATACGCAGTTCTTCGACGGGAATCGTGATGGCAACGATTTCGCCACCTTGTCCGCGTTCGATGGCGGGCTGCATTGCCTGCGTTCCGGTGATAGCTCGCTCCTGCGGATCAGCAGGTTGTATGGCTTCATTCAATGTGATACCCAGGTCGGCAAGCAGCCCAAGTGGTCGTGGCAGTATAGGCGACCGCAATTCCTGGCCGGCTGTGCGGTTGCCAGGCATAGCCACTTGCTCATCATAGAGCCGCTGCTGCAATGCCTGCACAGCCTGAGCCTGCTGTGGGTCAGCGTATACTTTGCCGTAGAGAATCATCTGCCGGAGTTCCTCCCCCTGTGCCAGCGTAAGATGGTAGCGCACCACGCAGCGGCTGGCCGGCTTATAGCGCACTGCCTCCGCCCTCGCATTCACAAGCCGCCAATCATTATCTTCAAGCAGTGTTCGCGCTGCTTGCTGGAGTGCGGCAAATACCGGGCCTTCCTGACTCGTATCGCAACTTGCTGCCAGCGCGGGCAATCCGTTGTCTGCCGGGAAAGCCTGAACCGATAGACCCAGTTCCTCGGCGCGCAGCACACCCGATGGTTGCACTTCTAGCGCTGCTTCCTGTGCCTCACCCCTATCAAAACGAATATACGCGCCATCCAGTGCTTTTTCGTCCAGCGTCAGGCTGACTAACCGTTGCGGGTCCTGTGTATGCCCGGCGCCGCGGTATCCCGGCTTATCAACCGCATAGATTACCGCCAGTCCGCGTGCCGGTTTACGACGCAGGTAGCGCACAAATAATCCCACCTGCTTGCCAGGTTCTGATGATAGAGGCTGGTGAGCGCGCTCAAAAAGGCTAATAACAATACCCGGCAAATCTATAATAGAAACAGTTGATTGAACCAGCTTTTCCACCAGCTTGACCAGGGCGCGGTCGGCCCCAGGGACGCCACGAAAACCGGGAAAGCCGTTGACATCGACAATGATTGGCCCTTTTGCCGTCATCAGTAGATCGACACCATAGAGGCGCATATTGAAGATGCGACCGATCTCCAGCGCAATATGTGCCCAGTCTGCCGGCAGCTCATCTGCTGGAATGACGAAATCTTCTTTTGATGCCTCCGGTTCTAGCGGCGTGCGGCGACGCGCAGCGAAGATCTGCTGGTCAATAACCCACAGCTTGATATCCCATCCGTCGCCGGCGGCGTATTCCTGGAGCACCACCGGCTCCTCACTCCAATTGTTTGCCAGTTCTTCCAATTGCTCCCTGCCGCGAACCAGTGCGACGAGGTCTCCACGATGGCTGAAACGACTTTTAAGGATCACAGGGAAGCTCAGCTTCGCAAGAAAAGAAGTGTTTGAAGCAAGTGCCTTCAGGCTCTCAAAGCTGACGGTATGCGGCCAGGGCAGGTTTGCCTCACGCATGCGCTGAGCCATCAGAACGCGATCCTGGCATGTTACTGAGGAGGCCCAGCTATTGACGACGAGCGCGCCCTGCTGCTCCAACGCGCGCGCAACTTCCAGCGCCTGTGGCGCGTGCGATTTCAACAGGTAGAGGTCCGCTCGCGGGTATTGTGCCTCCTCCGCAATGGCCTCTTTACCGGTGAGTGGGCGCACATCCAGCAGGCGTATCGTGTGATTGCTACGTAATGCTTTCAAGACTGGCGCGATCACCGGATGACGAGGTGTTTCCGGGTTATCCATAATCAGGCAAATGTGCATATCTTTCACTCCTTAAGACAGCATATTATTGCAGCTTTGCGCAAAAAAAGAAACCCAACCAGTACTTTGCCTGATCTTCAATCCCTGATAACCGGTTTTAGAAGAAATAGATTGGGCCACCATAAGCGCTCCTTACATCTTTTGAAATCTCTTTGCCGAAGGGATATGTTTGCTTCTACTACCTTATATTATTGATCAGAATGAATGGGTTTGCGATGATGCATTTCACGCGAACAATGTGAATATTTACCGCCTGCCGGGGAAGGCGACCAGGGAGTTCACAAGGTAACGCTCTTACCAGAACTATATTCGTTCAAAATGTCGTCGCAGCTCGGCATAGGGTTCTTGCAAGTGTTCTTGTGCGACGAGAGCCTCAACCTTTTTTTGCAGAGCTTCCCTATCCGTGTGCCCTATGCGCCGATCCAATGCCAATGCTTCTACCCATACGCTAAGAGCTTCAGAGTACTGTTGCTGCGCTAGATACAGCTCTCCCAGGCGATGCAAGATTGCGCAGCGTTCGGGAGTAATATTCAATTCGTTGGCAATGTCGGTGGCCTCCTGATAAAAATGCTGGGCAGCGGCAAAATCCCCCATGAGTCGCGCTATATCGCCCAGGCCACGCAGCGCCCTGCACTCGAATTGGCGCGCACCCTGCGAATGTGCCAGAGCAAGCGCTTGCTCGTATTGTTCCCTGGCCACCATAAAGGCGCCCTCTTGCTGCGAAAGCGCCGCCAGGGCATTTAATGTTCGCGCCTGGTCTATACTATCTCCAATACTTTTGAAGAGCGTCATAGCATCTTCATAATACGTGCGAGCAAGCTCCAGATTGTGCTGCTTACGTGCGATATCCCCTTTTACTCGCAAGGCCCATCCTACCCCGCGGTCTGCCCTATTCTCACGGAAGATCGCCAGCGCTTCCTGGCTTGACGCTTCGGCCTGTTCGAATTTTCCCTGGTCCACGTAGACAGCGCTGCGGTCGGTCAAGACCCAGCCCTGCCAGAAACGCAATCCCTGCATCGTAAAGAGTCGCAGTGCCTCTTCGTAATCCATCAGCGCTTCCGGGTAGCGACCAAAGGCTTCGTAAATGGTGCCGCGATCTCGCAGGGCCTGGGCAATCCCTTCATCGTTATGGAGCGAACGGAAGCTGTCGAGCGCGCGCTCAAAATAGTCAAGCGCTTCGGAATATCTTCCTGCCCCGCGATTGACCTCGCCCAAAACCAGGTGCATCCATGCTATGCCCCTGATATCGCCGGCTTCTCCAAAGAGTTCCAGCGCCTCCTCTGCATGGGCCCTGGCCTGCTGGAATTGTCCCTCTTCACGATAGAGCATCGCGAATTCGTAGAGCGCCCAGGCCTGCTCGTCCGGCTCATGCTGTTCGCGATGGAGCGCCAGGCTGCGTGTAAGGCAGCCGATTGCCGCTTCGTACTGCCCCTGTTGGCGCAGGATTGCTCCAAGACAGCATTGAAGTCGCCCTTCGCCCGTTTTATCATCCAGGCTTTGCGCGAACTGCACTGCTCGCCGCAGAATTGTGCGCAGTTCAGAGACTTGCCCATGACCGCATAATGCCCATGAAGCCTGTACCGCAAGGCGAACGGCTTTTCGCAGATCCTGTGGCTCTCCTGCTTCAACCAGGTGTTCGAAAGCGGCGAACCACTCCTCAGAGGTGGGATGCGGTCTGCTGCTGTAATAAGCGGCGGCGACCCGGTGTACGCGATGATGTTCGTCTGCCGGCAGCAGCGAATGGGCATATTTACGTACCTGCGTGTGGATGCCGTAGACGCGGCCATCAAATTGCATGAATGAAGCCTGCACCAGTTCATCGCGTGCAGTGCTCCAATTTTTTTGTAATTCTACCGGAATAGCAAGGGCGGATTCGGCCTCTTCAAGCTCAATGGGCGACCACTTTTGCAAGAGATGTTCTCCATCCATACGTTTAAAGGCTCGCAACGCATCTGTCTTTCGCGGTTCAATCAAGAGCAGAATCTGTTCTGTCGTGAAAGGGAGTTTAAACGTTGATAGGTATGGAAGCAGCAACTGTGCCGGTTGCGAGAGAAGATGATACGCCACATCCAGAACGGCCCATACTCCCTCCAGAGGAGACTCGCGCAACACGTCGCGCACTTCCTCAAGGGGACGCGTCGCCGCTTGCGGTTGATACACCCGGCCATCAATCGAACGCGCCCTCCCCACAATGAGTTCAGCGCCAAGGGGATAGCCATCCAACAGGTCGCAAATCTCCTGTAAAATGGCTCTCTGTTCAGGGTCATCCAGGTGAATGCGTTCGGTGAGGCCATTTTCTTTTGCCAGTTCAGTAAAGAGATGAAGCAGGTCCTCGCTCGTCATTTTGTCGACCCGGTAGTCATACCAGTTGTAGTTTGCGCCGGCCAGGGCAGCAGCAATGGATGGATCGGAGTGTGAGGTGGCCAGAACCACGACCTGCTGCGGCAGCTTACTGAGGAATCGGTGCCACATCGTAACCGCTGTGCGCTCCTGAACTTCATCAAAGCGATCAAGCACCAGCAGGCACGGCATTTCCCGGTTATCCAGCGAACGAAACGCCGAGAGAACTACTTGCTCGGCATAGTGTATATCGGATGAATGTATGGCATTGATGACAACATGCAGTTGATGCGCGATCTCCAACAGCGCATCAATGAAAGATCTGCCTCCCTGCAAAGAAACGCCAATAATGCCGCCAGGAAACTTCCCCTTATTGAGCCTTGCCGCCTCGAATGCCAGCGCGCTCTTACCGATCCCTGCCGGGCCAACCAGCGCAATATGATGAACTCCCTGGCTCAAGCGAGGCTGGCTTCGCGACTCAGTCCAATCATCATCTTCTCCAATTGCCTGTGAGAGCAGGGTTGTGATGTCGCGTAGTTCCAGAGTGCGGCCCACAAATGTGCTGGGGGCGCCCAGGTGAGCGAGCGGGTGATCAAGGTCTTCGTGACTCTCATGTGTACTCAGAAAAGCTACCGGTCCCTCCCTTCCCTCGACCACCTTGCGATATAACACGGGGATAAACCAGCCGTGAAATTTCTTGGCCGGCAACATTGCCTGGCGGGCGCGTGCCAGCGCTTCCTCCAACGTGCGCTCTTGAGCCAATGCGGAGTAGAAATGGAACATAAAAATAGGGCTGGCTTCATCCTGCAAATTGAACGGCATGGCTACGACTGCCGGCACCTGTGACATCACCAGCGCCGTTGCTAATGTAGCATTAACGGCGGGTCGCCTGCGCCTCTGGCGTGCCTTCTCGTCTTCTACTTTGGCCGTCTCGCAAGCAGAGAAAACGGCCAGGCGTACATCACTACTGATGAGTAGAGAGCGCAGCGTTTCCGTATCAACCAGCCTTGTCTTTCCCTCGTCGTCACAGAAACACAGGTACGTTTGCGCTTCTACACGATTCAGGGGCGTACCGCAAGCAGCGCAATTGCGGGCCGTGGGAGGGTTCAGTTCATCGCAATCTTCGGCGGGGCAGAGACGACCATAAGTACCGTGCCCATCAAAGTGGATAGCATAACAAGGAGCCATTTCTTCTCGCTCATCCAGCATACTGACGCCACCATACGAACTCAGATAATCGACCAGGTGGTCGTATGTCGCCGGCTCCAGGCGCTCTATGAACAGCAACCCTTTCTCTCGCAAAGGAGCGAGACCTCGAGCAAGCGCCTTAAAACTGCTCTCCGTTTCTAATGGGGGAAGATCACACGGGGATGCTCCTATATAGAGTAATTTCATCGGCGGATAGACCGGTAATTCTTCCCTTTTCGCGTTGTCCTCTATCATCAGGGCGCGTGTAAGGGTGAAAATACCGGAAGCAAGCAGGAAGTGCTCGCCGTTATGCAGTAGTTCCCACGGATAGCGCACAAACTCTTCGCATCCCGGAGCGAAACAGAGCGTCAGGGCGACGGTACCGCGCTTATGGAGCGTGCGCTGAATCACCTCGCGCATCACTATCCGAATAGAGCGGCTTGAAGATGCGCGAGAAGGTGCGGCTACATCTGATCCACATAACGCAAGAAAGAGTGTTTCCCCAATCTCACGTAGTTCTTCGTCCTCAATCAGTGAATTATTGAGCTTTCTGAGCAAGCGATTGAGCTGCGTAGGGGTATAAGGGTTGACAAAAGAACCTCTGATGGTACGCCCGGAGTGGCTCTCCTTTACCTGTAGTTCAATATTGCCACCCTCGCCCTTACGGAAAAGTAGCGTCACTGTCTCACGCATGTAATCGGCATCTCCCACAATCCAAAATACTGCTAAACGCCTGGACGCGATTGATCCGTTGAGGCGAGCGACCACAAGGGTACGCCGTTACGGGCCACAGTTAATTGAAGTAAATCGTCCAACAAGCAAATGCAGAAATACTCCTACCAGGCGTACCAGGTGCATCTTAATCAATGTAAGTATAACACAAGAATTGTATTATATGGAATAGGGAGCGCCGTGAAGGTTGAGGTGAGTTGGCGACCACAAAGGCCGATGAATCGGCGCTGGGCGCGATCAATCAGCCCCTACTCGCCCCAATATAGCTCCACTTTGCCAAAACGAACCCGATCTCCAACCTTGACGCCTGCATCTTCCAGCGCCTTCGTGACTCCCATCTTAGCGAGAGTCACCTGCAAACGGTCCATGCTTTCTTCGCTCTCCTGGTTCGTCATATTCACTGTCCGCTCGACACGTTTGCCTCGCACAACGTAGACGCCCTGTTCTTTCGTGATCGTAAAGGCATCCTGCGGTTGTGGACGTAAGACGGTTTCCTCCATACCGGTAATGGATTGTTCCGCGGCCCGTTCCGCCTCTTCCTGTCGTATTTCCTGCAACCTGCGCGCGGCGAACTGCATGAGTTCATCGACGCCTTGATGAGTAACGGCGGAGATGGCAAACACGGGATAGCCTGCCGCCTGGGCTTTGGCTTTCAATGCGGGCCAGCGCTTCTGCGCATCCGGCAAATCCATTTTGTTCAACGCGATAATCTGCGGGCGCGTTGCCAGGTGTTCATCGTATTCTCGCAATTCGCGGTTGATCGCCTCAAAATCCTGCCAGGGGTCGCGTTCGAATGACGCCCCATCAAGCATATGGATGAGCAGGCGCGTTCTCTGCACGTGGCGCAAAAATTCGTGACCAAGACCAACCCCTTGTGCGGCTCCCTCGATCAGCCCGGGAATATCGGCCAGCACAAAGCTGGCATCATCTCCGCTGCCAGGTTGACCTATCACCACCACTCCCAGGTTTGGTGTCAGTGTCGTGAAAGGGTAATCGGCGATCTTCGGCTCTGCTGCCGAGACGACAGAAAGCAGTGTCGATTTACCGGCATTGGGGTAACCAACCAGCCCAACGTCCGCAATCAAACGTAGTTCGAGCAGCAGCCAGCGTTCTTCGCCCGGCTCTCCACGCTGTGCCTCTCGCGGCGCCTGGTGTGTTGCCGTCGCAAAATGTACGTTACCCAATCCGCCGCGTCCGCCGCGTGCAACCATCACGCGCTGGCCATCCTCTACCAGGTCTGCGATCAATTCACCTGTACTGGCATCGCGAATAATGGTGCCCGGTGGTACTTTGAGTACAATATCTTCCCCTTTCGCGCCGTGCATCTTCTGTCTGGCGCCCGCCCCTCCAGCTGGCGCCTTGAAATGCTGGTGATAGCGATAATCAATCAGCGTATTCAGATTGGGGTCTGCCTCAAAATAGATGCTACCTCCCCTTCCACCATCGCCTCCATCCGGGCCACCATAGGGCACGAACTTCTCGCGGCGGAAGTGTATAGAGCCGTTTCCCCCATCCCCTGCCTTCACGTAAATTTTTGTATGATCGTAAAACATAATCTATCCTTGTGGTGTGAGAAACACCGTTTTTTTTGCCGTGGGTTTGAGTATATCATATTTTTGGGGGAAAGAGCTATTGCCAACAGGGAATTTCAGGCCGCGTTTAAGCGACGGTAGGTGACCTGAGCCGGTAATCCATGGGTGTATTCGATGGAACCAGGCTCGATCCAGAACCACCGGGTGATGATGGAGTTACATTCCATGTGCCATAGCCTCCTGCGCCGTAGTTGCATTGATTATTCACATAGCTGCAATAGTTGCCCGACATAGAGCCATTCTGTTGCACGGTGCCCGTGAAGAAGAGAGGTGGATTGCCATGCGAACCCTGTACCAGGAACTGAATATAATTTTTGTTTGTCACGTATCCTGTAAAGGAATTGCTGCCGATGAGCGGCGGCGATACGCTGAAGTAGCCGCTGATAGTCCCCTGGCTCTGGTTTATCGAAAGCGACATAGGCGCGCTCGTAGGGGGACGCGTAAGGTCATCGACAATCGTGCCGTTATAGTTTCCCGCCACATTTGGAATGCCCGGCGCGGGAATCGGAGTAGGCGATGGGGTTGGCGAAGGACTGGGACTTGGCTGAGTTGTGGCGGTGGCTGTAGGTGAAGGAGTCGATGCATGAGTAGCTACCGGTGTTGGCGTAGACTTGTGCTGAACGTGCGGCGTCGGGGTTATGCCGGATACCTGTCCATGATGACCCACCAGAGATGGCAACAGTAGGGCCAGGGCGACACCCACAATCGACAATGCGAGGACCAGAAGCAGCAACGCGCCAATGCGATTGCGTCGTCGTCGCGGCGATTTTTGCAATGAGACTGTCGTAGCCTGCTCAACCTGCGGTCTGTTGCGTTCTCCCTGCGCTGGAGCGGATTGGGCTACTGGTTTAGCAATGACGACAGGCTCAGGCAGAGGCTCGACAAGTGGTTCGGCATTCAACGCTTCCCAGAATGCTCCGGCGCTTGCGAAACGCGCGTTGCCGTCGATAGCCATCGCCCGGTAAACCGCCTGCTCAATATGGCGTGGAATAGTCGGCACGTACTGGTGAATTGGCTCCAATGGGTCAGTTCCCTTACTGCCCTGCTGAGTCGCACGGAAGAAAGCGTCCACCGGTACAGCTCCTGTCAGCAGCGCGTAAATAGTAGCTCCCAGCCCATAGATATCTGTGCGTGTATTCGTACCGATCCCGTATTGTTCAGGAGCGCCGTAGCCAGGAGACGCGTGACGTATGGCTGTTGTGGTGGATTCCGGATCGTATTCTTTGGCAATGCCGAAATCGACCAGAACGCTTCCAATCCCAGAAGTGGGCACAATGATATTAGCGGGCTTGATATCGCGGTGTATGATCGGTGGGTGCTGTTGATGCAGGTAGTCGACAGCCTGCATGATAGGACCCATAATACTGAGTACTTGCTGCACCGGGAAACGTTTGTTGGGCTGCTTCTGGCGCAACATTTCCAGATTTGGCCCCTCGACGTAATCCATCAACATGTAGGCGCGATCTTTTTTGGGGTCTTCGAAGACATAGTAGACACGCGGAAGCGCAGGATGATCCAGCCGCTTCAGAACCTCGGCCTCAAAGACGAAGCGCGCCCGTTCGCGTTTATTGGGGTCGACGACTTCTTTCAGGGCAAACAAATTGTGGTGGACCCGTTGATCCCTTACCAGGTAAACGGCACCGAATCCCCCTTTGCCGAGCAGGTCCTCCACGATATAACGGTCGCGCACGACCGTACCAATTGGGAGCGTACTTTGTACCTCTTGCACTCTGCACCTCACACAACATGCTTGTTCATCTCATCACATTATTATAGTGCAAGAGATTTGTCCATTAGCAAGCTCAAGGGTTAAAATTAAGGATTCACCGACTATTTATAATCTTCCTCTAAGGTTCACCTTGCCCCACACTCGTGATCAAGCGAGCATCACGAGTGTATGTGAAGTAACTCCATGCCCACTGAAAGATCGCAACCAGTCGATTGCGGAAACCTACCAGGAAGTAGATATGTACCACAAGCCACAACAACCAGGCAATGAAGCCTGTAAGATGAAATGGACCTATATCTACAATAGCATAGGAGCGCCCGACGGTGGCCAGATTCCCCTTATTGAAATAATGGAAAGGCCTGGTTAGCTCTTCACCTGCAACGCGTCTCTTGATGACTGAGGCGACGTAGCGGCCTTCCTGAATCGCCACCGGAGCCACACCCGGTAGTGGTTTACCATTCTGCTGCAAAGTGGCGGTATCACCTATCACAAAGATATTCGGGTGTCCGGGAACGCTCAGGTCGCTTGCGACTTTGACGCGCCCCGCACGATCCACCTCTGCATGAAGCCATTTCCCGGCAGGTGATGCGCCAACTCCCGCGGTCCATATGATAGTATCCGCGACGATGTGTTCTCCGGGAACGGTAACGCCATGCTCGTCGATATCTAACACAGGTGTGTTCGTTCGCACTTCTACACCCATGCGAGCTAGCCTCTTTTGCGTTTTACGCGCCAGCGATTCGGGAAAGGCGTTTAATATACGCGGCAAAGCCTCGATGAGTATGATGCGGGTCTTCCTGGGATTGATATGGCGAAATTCTGATGCCAGGGTCTTGTGAGCGAGTTCGGCAATGGCTCCGGCCATTTCAACTCCCGTCGGTCCGGCTCCAACCAGCACAAACGTTAAAAGCTCCCCAATTTTCGCCGGATTCGTCTCTAATTCGGCAGACTCAAACGCCAGTAATATCTTTTGCCGGATAGCCCTTGCGTCTTCAATCGTTTTTAATCCACATACATATTGCGCCCATTCGTTATGGCCAAAGTAGTTATCCTGCGCGCCGGTTGCCAGTACCAGGTAATCGTATGGAAGCGAGCGGTCTCCCATCATTACTCGTTGCTGCTCGATATCTATGCCCGTCACTTCAGCCATCACTACTTCGGTGTTTTTTTGCTTTCGAAGAATATGCCGGATAGGCGAACTGATATCGGCAGGGGATAAGCCTGCCGTGGCGACCCAATACAACAATGGCTGGAACAGGTGATGATTTGTACGATCTATCAACGTTACACCAACGGGAGCATCTCGCAGCCCTAGAGCTACGTGCAGCCCGCCAAATCCCGCTCCAACGATTACCACGCGAGGTATTACGCGAGGTAGGTGTTCTTCAACTGCTTCGATAGTAGCCGGCGCAATCATTTCGTCTCTGCCTATGTCGCTATTTTGTACTTCAGTCATAGCGGTCTCCTTCCCGGTAATAGTTTTCTTCCCAACAATAGCTTAAGCCAGAAAGAGATGATGATCAAGGAGATCAATACTCCTGGTTTTTTTTAGTCACATATCTTCTTCTTTGCTCCCACCGGCAGCTTTCATGTGGGTAACCCTTTTGACGCAATTGAGGGCAATCAGGATATAGAAAATGTCTATAAAGAAGAGAATAACGAAGGACATCTTATAATTTTAATATGGAACACATTGACACTTTTTTCGAACCGCTTTCGTGTAAAAAAAAGTGTCCTTGCCTGGTTAGTGATGAGATATCCTATTTATCCCATCATTTTAGTAATCAGGCAAACATAAAAATTGTAGGGAAGCATATTAATAGTAGCGATGAGTAAAAAGCTGACGGACAGATAAACTGCTCGCCGCTATTGATGCAGTCGAAAGGAGCTAATTGGTGACAACGACAGGAAACCCGATTGTTGCAGCAATTTTTCAAACCGAGGATCAGGCCAGGCAGGCTATGAATGACCTCCAGCAGGCTGGATTTAGCAATGACCAGATCCGCTATTCCGTACACCGGGGTGGAACCGGGATCACCGATTCCCTCATGAATTTAGGACTTTCACAACAAGACGCTAATTTCTATAACAGTCAGTTTGAAGCTGGAAAGACCATCGTTACTGTCAACACAAATGATCGCCAGCAGGAAGCCTGCAATATTCTAACGCAAGATGGCGGACAGAGCGCCAATGCGAACTACGGCACAACAATGGGTACAACTGCACAGACCGCGAGTAATCGGGTTGCGAACAATGTTGACCAGGCCGCGAAGAATGTTGCCCAAACAGCGAGTGCTACGACCGGCCAGGGCGCGAATGCTGTTACCGGTAATCAGACCGAAAGCGTACAGCTACGCGAGGAGCAGTTGCAGGTGAACAAGCAACCGGTACAAACCGGCGAGGTTGGACTACGAAAAGAGGTCGTCACCGAGCAACAAACCATCAATGTTCCGGTGAACCGCGAGGAAGTGGTCATCGAGAAGCGTCCTGTTTCTGGCCAGCCCACCGATCAACCAATTGGCGAGGGTGAGACCATTCGCGTACCGGTAAGCGAGGAACAGGTCAATGTCACGAAGCAGACGGTGCCGACCGGCGAGGTCGCTATCGGCAAGCGCCAGGTGCAAGATACCCAGCAGGTTTCAGATACAGTGCGCCGCGAGGAGGCTCATCTGGTACAGGAAGGCGACGTTGATGTTGAGGGCGACAACATTCAAGATGTAACCGACCGGCAGCCATAAGTTGAAGCACTCAGGCTCTTCTGGAGCCTATTTACCTATGGACCTGATTCAACCGGGACGACCACATTCTTGCGGTCGTCCTGGCTCCTGTAGAGGCTGTCTTGCTACACATATTTTCAGGCAACGTTCCCTATCCCCCCTTATGAAATATTCGCTGCCACAGCGTTCTTCGTCCCTCTGACTGATTCGTAGCATCATCTTTCTGTTCGGCTCGTTTACCTGGTGCATCTGGGTGCATTACGGGTTCAAGGGGGCCAGTAGGAAGTTCTTCACTTCCTCTCACCGTCTCATTCGATATTGCCGGCGGGCGTTGATATTCATCCTGTTTATCCAGTTTCACCGGCGCTCTCTCGCTTCCTTGCGGGCTCATCTCCCCTGTTTGCTCTTGAACCTCTCCTGGCAATGGGTGCGTCGCTTCCAGGTCCAGGTAAGAAGGCCGCGTCGCCTGAGGCCGCTTAGGTGGACGAACAACAATGCCATCACGCCGTATTTGTGGCTGTGCTGGAGAAAATGGGCTGGCCTCAAATGGGCCACCGCTGGTTGGCGGCCCTCCTGATCCCAAAGAAGTAGGAGTAAAAATCGCTCCTGGCGTTCGCAATTGGAGGGCGCGTAGTTCTTGTGCCATTGATCCCGCGTCCGTGTAGCGATTGTCGCGATTCCTGGCCATGGCGGTCAAAATAATGCGTTCGAAGTCAGGAGCAACCTCTGGATTGATCGTGCTCGGTGGCTGGAGGACGCCTCCTACGATGGCCTGCGTCAATTCGGTCAGTGTCCGGCCCGTAAAAGGCCGCTGGCCGGTCACCATTTCGTAGAGTACTACACCGAGCGCGTAGATATCGCTGCGGTTGTCCAGCGTTTGTCCCCAGACCTGTTCAGGTGAGGAGTAATACAGGCTGCCTACCAGTGTCTTCGCCATCGTAATTTGCTGGTGTCCTGGCGCGCGTGCAAGTCCAAAGTCCATCACTTTGATTTTGCCCCAGCGATCCAGCATCAGATTCTCCGGCTTGATATCGCGGTGAATTACGTTGCGCTCTTTGTAGGCAAAATCCAGCGCATCAGCGATCTGGGCCCCATACTCTGCTGCCAGGTATTGTGGCATCATGCCGTCGATTTGCAGCAGGCTCCCTATCGTTGGCCCCTGCACATACTCCATCACGAAGTAGAGGAGGCCTCTTTGCTGTCCCGCGTCATAGATTTGCACAATATTTGGATGATTCAGTCCCGCGATGATCTGTGCTTCCCGGATGAATCGCGCTACATAGGAGGCATCTTTCGCCAATGTGCGTGGCAGCACTTTGATGGCAACCTCACGCCCAAGCGCAATTTGTTTGCCCCGGTATACCATCCCCATGGAGCCGTGTCCAATCTCTTCTTCCAACAAATATCCACCAAGGCTCTGACCGGCCAATTCGTTCATGTGGTTATCGTTTGCAGCGCAGGGACCCCAGGCAAGTTTTCACTGGGGGGGGAGCGCTGTCCTCCTTCCCTCTTAATACTTGTGTAAGAGCATTCCTCGCGGATACCCTACTCTCTCCTCTACTATGATTAAACGTACCTGTCCTATGAATATAGTTTACGCTATCCTCAGTACTTTTTTCTCATTCTCATCCGAAAAGGCTATTCACGATGGGGACAAGAAAAAAGAGGGGTTCCGTGATGTAGGGGCCGATTGATCGGCGGTGTGTACGATCAATCGGCCCCTACATCACGGAACCCCTCTTTATCCGTCTTTGTTGTCCTTAATCAAGGTAATCTTTAAGAATCCGGCTGGCTTGAGGATGGCGTAGCTTACGAATAGCGCGTTCCTCGATCTGGCGCACTCGTTCGCGCGTCACTTTCAACTTCTTCCCCACCTCTTCTAGCGTATGGTCGTGGTCGTCTACGAGGCCGAAGCGCAACTCGATCACCTGTCGCTCGCGCAGGGTCAGGTGAGTGAGCACTTTCCGGATCTCCTCGTGCAGCAGTTGCCTGTCCGTCAACTCAACCGGCCCGCGCTCGCGCATATCCTCGATGATGTCGCCCAGCGTATTTTCCTCTTCTTCGGAGAGAGGCGCATCCAGCGAGAAAACTTTCTCGGCCCATATAAGCAGCTCGCTCACCCGTTCTGGAGTCATGCCCAGCCGCTCGCCAATATTTTCAGGCGTCGGCTCACGTCCTAATTCCTGGTAGAGCTGCCGCGTCATGCGTTTCACGCGCATAACTTCTTCCATTATATACACAGGCAATCGCACTACACGCGTTCCCTCCAGGATAGCGCGTGTAATTGCCTGCTTGATCCACCATGTCGCATAGGTAGAGAATCGGAAGCCTTTCCGGTAGTCAAACTTTGTCACAGCCCGGATCAACCCGATATTTCCCTCACCAATCAAGTCCTCCAGCGACAGCCCCTGCCCCACATACTTCTTCGCAATGCTCACAACCAGTCGTAAGTTGGCCTCAATCAGCTGGTTACGCGCATCCTTATCCCCCTGCTCCGCCCGTTCAGCAAGATAGGTTTCCTTTGCTGCTGAGAGCAGCGAAATACGCGAAATCTCGCGCAGGTACAGGCGCAAACTGTCACTTTGCGCCAGGCTATTCAAGTCTGTTTCCTGCACAGCCTCGCGTTCTGGCTCCGCTGGTTTGTCGGCTTCAAACATGACTTCTTGTTCCAAATGCTTGCTCTCTTCTTTATTTACTTCCTCGCCGGGAGGAACGAGGAAACAGCCGCTTCCTGATATTTCGGTGTCATTTTATCACACCGTTGCGTTAGTGCAAACTGAAAGCATCATCATTTTTACGCATCGTATTCCAATTTCATATGTCTGCGCAAGGTATGCTATAAGCTCAGGGTCTCTGAAAAGGTTGTTGAGCGCGATGCATTGCCTCAAACGAATGACGCCTGTAGCCTATTGCCGGGATAGATATATATATACCTATCTCTTGCGCATACCATAGCATACCACACCTGGCCATATTCGACTGCACCTTATTTTCTCTTTTCGGCCAATTTTATAGTATCGACAGGCTTTTTCTTGCGCTTTGTAGAGAGCCGGTAATATCATATGTAACTGCTCAGGCCGTTGTATCGTAGATAGCTTTGAACGTTTATTGCTATAGAATAAGAAAGAATAAGCACCCGACGCCTACCGACCGGCAAATAATAGAGGACTATGAAATTGGCTGAAACACAACCATTACCTTCAGGGGTATTGATTGGTGGGCACTACAGAGTTGGTACCCTTATCAATACAGGCGGATTCGGTTCCGTTTACCGGGGAATTGATACCAGCGAGGGAGACCGCCCATGCGCTATCAAAGAGACCTATGATGTGACACCTGCTGCCCGTCGCCAGGCATTGATGGAGGCAGCGATTCTTTTCACTATCAAAAGCAAACATCTCCCCCAGGTCTATGATGCTTTTGAGGACAACGGGCGTTTTTATCTGGTTATGCAACTCATCGAGGGGGAAAATTTGTTGCAGTTGCTCAACCGGCGTGGTAAGCCTTGTAGCGAGCAAGAAGTTCTTACCTGGCTGCTTCCCATCATGGACGTGCTACAAGAACTGCATAGCCGTAGCGCCCCCGTCATGCATCGCGACATTAAACCGGCCAATATCATTCTCACTCCCGACCAGACCGCGGTGCTGGTCGATTTTGGGCTGACGAAGCTCTATGATCCCACGAAAGAGACATCTACCCTCGTTCGCGCTGTTTCGGAGGGCTTCAGTCCTGTTGAACAGTATATCGGCAAGACCAGCCCGCAATCAGATATCTATGCGCTGGCAGCGACCATGTATTTCTTGCTTACACAAACAACCCCTCCTGCCTCGATTGACCGCAGCGTGCAAGATTCGTTGATTCCCCCGCGTTTACTAAACCCTCTGATCTCTCCCAGGGTAGAGAGTGCGCTGCTCAAAGCTCTCGCTATTGACCCGGATCAACGTTTTCAAAGCATGCAAGAATTTGCCAGGGCATTACGCGAGCCAGCATTTCATGCTTACGCGGATGCGACTATTGCTGATCGGAGCATACAGGCTGTTTCTGGAATTGCTCCGAATCCTCGTGCCGGAATTGTCAACTCATACCCCGCGCCTTATTCCTCCTCGTTTAATCATTATCAATCCAACCAGTACCAGGTTCCTGCATACCAATCAACGCCGCCATCGCCTGTTTATCCGGTAGCGGCAACACCCAGACCTGGAACAGTTCCTGTCCAGCCGAAAGTGAAACGGGCCCAGGCTCCCATTATCGTGCATTTACCGAGCGCTTTCAACCAGGGTTGTCTCTGGGGCCTGCTCCAGGGTGTCTTATCCGCACTCATCGTGCTGTTCCTGCGCCAGGAGGTATTCTTTTATCTTGCTCTGCTGGAAGGATTTCTTTTCTACCTGCTCTCCGGTTTCTTCACCGTTCGTAAGGGAGGAGGCACGTACCGTGGAGCTTTGGCCGGGTTCTGGGCTGGCATTAGCAGCACCATCATCTTCTGGCTCGTATTTCCTTTCCTCCTGCTGATCTTGATTGCCCGGCGCATTCAACTCGATACTGCCAGCGCGAATAAGCGCGGCGTTGTGCTGAACTTCAACAAAGAATTCTCCCAGGCGCTGCAAGCGGTCGCGCCTGTTCTACCCAGCAATCATTCGACAACGCAGGCTCCCACAACGGGTATAATCATTTATCTCGGCGGCGGCCTGCTCTGTGCAATACTACTAGGACTGCTCGGTGGCTTCCTGGGAAAGCGCTCCTACAGGAGACGTTATTCCGTCTAAATCTTGACGATTTGTGATACTATCTTCCTCAGAATATCACAGCTGGAAAGTAGGAAACACATTTGGCCACCGAAGAGAAAACAGGCCAGGGAACCACTCCTGAAGAGGCGCTGTCCATATCCGAACTTGCGCAGCCCCTCAGCAAGGAACTCAACCTCAACAGCGGGCAGATAGCCCGCACCATCGTTCTCCTCGACGAGGGGAACACCATCCCTTTCATTGCCCGGTACCGCAAAGAAGTGACCGGGAGCCTGGATGAAGTACAAATCCAGTCCATCGCTGACCGGGCCGCGACCCTGCGCGCCCTGCACGAACGCAAAGCCGACGTGCGCAGGCTCATAGACGCCCAGGGCAAACTCACCCCGGAACTGGCCGCTGCCATCCTGGCTGCTACTACGCTGCAAGAAGTTGAAGACCTCTACCTGCCCTATCGTCCAAAACGCAAAACCCGCGCCAGCATCGCGCGCGAGAAAGGGCTGGCTGCACTCGCGGACATCATCCTGCAACAACTCGAACTCAAAGGCCCGGTTGAACCCATCCTCGAAGAATATGCCCGGCCTTACCTTGATGCCGAAAAAGGCGTCGATACCAGCCTCGAAGCCTACGCCGGAGCGCGAGATATCGTGGCCGAGATCATTGCCGAAGATGCTAATGTGCGCGGCAGCATGCGCGCAGCCTTCTTCAAACAAGCAACGCTCACCGCTAAAGTGGCCGATGCCGAAAAGATCACTGAGAAGGACCCCAATGGCGTCTACCAGCTCTATTACGACTTCAACGAAAGTGTCACCAAACTCGTCCCTCACCGCGTGCTGGCACTGAACCGCGCCGAGCGAGAAGAAGTATTGCGCGTCAGCGTTACCTTGCCGTATGAGCAGGCGCAAAGCGAGATCACGCGGTATTATCCCATCAAGGCCATATCGCCTTTCGCGGAACAACTCGCGCAGGCGATGGAGGACGGCTACAAACGCCTGTTGGCTCCTGCCATGGAACGCGAGGTGCGCGTAGAACTCACGCGCCAGGCCGAAGAACACGCCATCAACATCTTCGCCGCCAACCTGCGCAACCTGCTGTTGCAACCACCCCTACGCGGGCGCAAAGTCCTGGGCATCGACCCTGGCTATCGCACCGGCTGCAAGCTCGCCGTCGTCGACGAAACCGGCAAATATCTCGACTCCGACACTCTCTACCTGCACCAGCCCGAAAAGGCGCAGCAAACCCTGCGCAAACTGCTCACCCAATACAACATCGATGTCATCGCTATCGGCAACGGCACCGCCTCGCGCGAAACAGAGCAACTCGTCGCCGGATTGATTCGCGAACTCGAACAGGAAACGGGAAGGCATGGGCAGATAGGTTACGTTATCGTCAACGAGGCCGGAGCCTCCGTCTATTCCGCCTCGGAAGCGGCACGCCAGGAATTTCCGACCCTTGATGCTACGCAGCGCGGCACTATCTCCATTGCCCGCCGCTTGCAAGACCCACTGGCCGAACTGGTCAAGATCGACCCCAAGTCCATCGGTGTTGGCCTCTACCAGCACGACGTTGACCAGAAGGAACTGGCAACCATGCTTGATCGCGTCGTTGTCTCCTGCGTCAACTTCGCCGGTGTCGAGGTCAATTCGGCCTCTGCTGCATTACTCAAGCACGTTTCTGGCATCAACGCCCGCGTCGCCTCCGCCATCGTCAAATACCGCGAGCAGCACGGCCCATTCAAATCGCGCGAAGAGTTGCAAAAAGTGTCCGGACTCGGTCCCGCAACGTTTGTCCAGGCGGCAGGCTTCCTCAAAATCGCCAACGGCATAGAACTCCTCGACAACACCTTCATCCACCCGGAGAGCTACGCCGCTGCCCGCGCCCTGCTTGCCATGTTGCCATCCAGCGATGATGAGAAGGGCAAAACCCTGAAACCTGCCGAGCGCATCGCGCAGTTCCGCCAGTTCATCAAACTGCAAAGCAGCCTGGGACGTACCAACCGCAAAGGCAGCGGCGATGGCGAACAGGCCACCTGGAGCGAGATCGCCAAAAAAATCGGCGTCGGCCTTCCCACTCTCAACGACATCCTCGAGAACCTGGAAAAGCCTGGTCTTGACCCTCGCGATGCTCTGCCCGCGCCCATTTTGCGCCACGATGTGCTGAAGATGGAGGACTTAGAGACCGGCATGATCTTGCAGGGTACCGTCCGCAACGTGGTGGATTTTGGCGCCTTCGTCGATATCGGCGTCAAGCAGGATGGCCTGGTGCATATTTCCGAGATGGCGGATAGGTATGTGAAAGACCCACTAAGCGTGGTTGCCGTCGGGCAGGTGGTGCAGGTGCGCGTGCTGAAGGTGGATAGGCAGCGAGGGAGAGTGCAATTGAGTATGAGGGGGGTGGGGAAGTAGTGAGGAAAGTAAATTTCCCAGCGATTTACCATGTTTGCTTACCTAATAAGGCATTAGAGTGATTGTACAGTTCAACTTCTAGAGGTAGCGGGAAAGGTTGGTTAATCAGGAACAGGACAAGCCCATCTTGAACCTCGTCTTCTTCCACTTGCCCCGTGCTAGTTGTGAGGCGCACTCGTGTTACATTAAAGTCATTATCAATTATATAACCTAGCAAGAAAAAGCACCCAGGTCCCTCGCTTCCCGATAATTTAACCCAAGGTTGGGATAGATACCTTTTACGATCCTCTTCAGTGACCATATAGCGGTTCTCTTTCTTCGTCCTCAGACTACTCTTGACCTGCCAGGAACCTGATGCATCTTGTTCAACACAGCATATTTCAATCCATTGCTGCTTGGATGTACTTTCATACTGTACAGCATACAGTTGCAGCTGTCGATGGGTCTTTGACTTGAGGAAATGAATAGTTCCTACTTCGGCCAGATTCCCCAGGTCTCGCTTTGCTTTTGCAAAGCTCTCTGAAGGGTTACTGAGCCATTCTATAATAGTTTGTTTCGGATTGCCTGTTACCATATTATTTTCCTTTGCCTTTCTTGCTTGATCTGTCTTCGGTACTCTCGCTTTTAGTATAGCAGATTCTGTTAAAAGAAAAAGCGTTTGACTGATATTGGGTGTGGTTCATTTTTTTTCACAAACCTCTGCGGTAGCAACAGGGGTGGAAGGAGGACGCCTGAGAAACGGTTGGCGCCAGGAATAGCCAGAGCCAGGACGACGAGTTGGGTGCTTCGCACTGCGGGTCTCAGCCGTCGGAGCGAGAGCCTCGGCAACAGGTATAATAGCCCCAGGAATTCAGACAAAAAACGATTGGCTTGTAAGGTGTAAAGTAGCACATGCAGAAAAAGAAACGCACCCATTATACGGGGGAATTCAAAGCGAAAGTCGTCAAGGAGCTGCTCAAAGAGGAAAAGACAGTCGGGCAATTGGCGGCAGAATATGGAGTCCATACCAATATGCTCTATCGCTGGCGAGACCAAGTGTTAGCTGGCTTGCCAAGCTTGTTTAGCGAACAAGCAGCTCAGGAGCTCGCTGAGAAAGAAGCCCACTGGCAGCAAGAGCGCGAAGGCTTATATGCCGAGATTGGACGCTTAACCACGCAGTTGACGTGGTTGGAAAAAAAATCTCGCCAAGTGCGTCAGTAGAGAAGATCGGCGCGCATTAGTGGAGTGGGAACACCGCGAACTGCCCGTGAGGACACAAGCAGAGCTCCTGAGTCTCAATCGTACTGGATTGTACTATCAGCCCGTGCCCCCTTCCGCAGCAGAAGTGGCACTCAAGCATCGTATTGACGAGCTATATACGGAGCATCCCTATTATGGCTATCGCAAGATCACCGCACAACTGCAACGCGAGGGCCTGCCGATCAATCACAAAGCAGTGGCTCGACATATGCGTGAAATGGGCTTAGCTGCGGTGTATCCTGGTCCCAATCTGAGCAAACGCGCACAGCAAGCAGCGATCTTTCCGTATTTACTCAAGAATGTGACGGCGAGCAGGCCCAATCATATTTGGGGCATAGATATCACGTATATTCGCTTGCGAGCGAGTTGGATGTACCTGGTGGCAATCCTGGATTGGTACTCTCGCTATATTGTGAGTTGGGAGTTGGATCAGACCATGCAGATTCCTTTCGTGATGGAGGCCATGCAACGAGCACTGGAGCAAGCCACGCCACAGATTTGCACTAGTGATCAAGGCAGTCAGTTTACCAGCTCACAGTACACGCAGGTGCTGCTCTCGCATGATGTGCGCATCAGTATGGATAGCAAAGGGCGGGCATTCGACAATATTTTTACCGAACGGCTCTGGCGAACCATTAAATATGAGGAGGTGTATTTAAAAGAGTATACGAGTCCACGTGAAGCACGAGAAGGACTGACCGACTATCTGCGGTTTTACAATGAAGGGCGCATTCACCAGGCGCTGGATTACCGCACACCAGCTGAGGTTTATTTCTCTCATTAAGAAAGGAGCTTACACCTTAGCAATCACGATTTTTGTGTCTTGACAACGGGGGTCAGTTTATCCGTATGATCGCCTCCCTGGAATTATGCACGTGCAGACGGCGGTAGAGTCCTTGCACGTGCGAATGAACGGTGGCCTGCTCAATACCAAGCCGCTGCGCTATCTCAGTCTCACTCTCACCTTTGAGGAAACCGCGCAGGATATCTTGCTCGCGTCCTGCTAAAGGCTTCGTCGCTTCGGATGTCAACAAGGTGCTAAGTTTGTTCGTCTAGGAGGAAAGGAAGCTTCTCTCAACAAACCAAACGTTATAGCTTGCTGAGGATGAATAGGGAGTACGGAGGGTGTAGTTGAGTATGAGGGGCGTGGGGAAGTAGGAAAGAAGATACATTCGTCTTCCTGTGGTATCTTACGTGCAAGGAGTGGTAGACACTATTGTCAAATTTGCTATACCGGGGAGAGTACGTAGCTGGCTTTGCCAGAGCGAAGATGTTATCAGAGGAACGGTTTCTACCAACAACGTGTCATTGGCTTTGAACTTAGACTCCTGATCCATTAAATGCCACGACGGTTGTGTATCCCATGGGTACTGTATAGCTCGGTTATCTGCCTGTACTATAGCCTCCTTGTAGCATGGATCAGAGAGTAAGAGACCAAGATTGCTGACTGTATAAATCGCTTTATCATAGGTGTTGAGCGGATTAGTAAATGTAATGCGAGCGTATTCTGTTGGTTCAACCCCGCTTAGTGGGATGGCTACCGCAGGCGTAGGTGTACTAAAGGCTATCTGGGATGGAGAGCAAGGAGGGAAGCGGGAACCCAAAGGCTTAACGGCGAGTACACCAGGAATTATCTGGAGACGGTGTAACCAGTCGGAAGGTGTATACAAAGATGGAACAATAAAAAAGTAATGAGCGTGTAAAAATGTATCCTGTTGTCCCATTGGCTGCCACAAACGGATCTCCGTTTGTTCTTTAGTGGTGCGTGAGTCAATGCTACATAGTAATCCTGGTTGAAATCCCAAATCTGTGATTGCATCCAATGCCTGGCTGTAAGGGGTTGATGGAGTAAACGTGATAGAGATAAGGTTGTAGAATTCGGAACCAGTCGCAGGGGAATGCTCTTTGCCCAAGATAAAGAAAATAAAAGAACTGCTAAAAGCGAGGAGCGCCAGTATTCCTATAATGCCCAAAAGGATAACTCGGATCCGACCCCTCCTATGCTGTACTCTGTCTCGATTTCTTCCCGTGAAAGGAAAAAAATACCAACTATAAAAATTGGAATCAAACATGATCTCACTTCTCTCCTTTTAACACAGTATACTCTTTTTCATAAATTTTCTCTTCTTCATTAAGAAACGGTTCTTTTGTATGATATGTTGCGAGAAAGTGCTCAGGGAGGCAGAAGTACTTCTTCTGACCTTTCAAGAGAAGTACTTCTGTAAATGATTAGCCTTCAAACTGGGATCAACTAGTTGTGCAAGAATGATGTAAGGGTTTGCTCTATATACCTCCATCCATCAGAAGATTGCCTGTTTGGGCATCGAAAACCTCTTCAATTTTATGCAATGTGACAGTAACCCCACTGGGTCCCGATGCTTTCACGACACCTCGCAACTCTACATAACATAAAAGGTGAGTGGCTGGCATGCCTGTACCCTCTCCCTCTGTGAAGTTGCTTAACTGTTGACTCGACAAAAATACTATTTTTACGATGACAAGTTTTGTGCCAGTTGGTAAAGATAAACCAGGGGGAACAGGATGGCTACTCACATATTGTCTAACGTCCTGCTCCGTAAAAGCTGGTTTCCCGTTTGCTATGGGCAAATGTGGGGTAATGGCTGGTATACCAGGCGCTTGAGAATAAGGTTGTTGTGCAGGAAGAGCTTGCCTGAGGGGAGCAGCTTGTACATGACCTGCTGCTCCTCTGGGTAGAAGAAGGATCATTGCTCCTACTATCAAAACAAAGCTCAGTAGAATGATGGCGGGTAATAAGAACTTGCGCATGGATGTAGTATCCTTTCTCTAAGTAATACTGAGTTCGCTGAGGTGGCCTACTCGATTTAACATGAAGCACAATAGGCATTCCAATCCCCTGTGGATGTTTTACTTGGCTCTGTGATCCAGTCTCCTGTTAAAGGCCCCTGTTTAATGCCAAAAATCCAACTTGGGCCAGAGCCTGGATTACCAAGGCTATTTTGGGGACACCAGTTACCACCACAACGCCAATAGTTGTTAGTCCAATCTGCTCCGTATCCTGGTTGACCGTATGTTCCGGCTAATTCGATTCCTATTTGGATTTCGTCGGGACTATAGGTATTCGAAGTCGATAGCCCTGACCAGCTGTGGCTACATGTATATGGATAACCGCAGCTAACAACACTACCACTTACATACCAGTCGGTGCTATCTTGTCTGTAAATTTGAAATCTTTCTATGTAGTCGTCAGGGCCTACTTGATATGTATAATGGTTATGATAGCCTCCTCCGGGGCGCTCATCAGCCCAGAAGTATTCTCCTAATGTACAACATGCGTCGGATATTCCAGCTTCGACCCAGCAGGCGTAATTTATATTGCCGCAACCTGAATTGTAGTTCTGCAGAATCCACGTCTCCCAGTTCATAAAGCCATCAGTACCCGGCCTTCCTCCCAAGAATGGGACGGTTATATCGGTTTTTCCACCGTTTATACTGCCATACCATTGGTAAAATGCGTAGCAATGGTTATTCTGCGAATCGCCACATGAGTAGTTATCGGGAGCAGTTGTTTGGGCAAGGGCTGTATTCAAAAACAATCCGTATGCTGGGGAATGCGGGGTTGCAGGTGCGAGACCAGGTAGCCTGCCGCCAGTTCCAGCAGGCCATAGCGGATGTTTCGATAGCGTACCTCAAGCAGTTGTGCGGGTTTTGCTCCATGAACATTGGTG
>Ga0209810_1000274_pt1 | contig 135085 bp, 110 predicted proteins | sample Coa_R1_7_FD_187159 | JGI IMG/M metagenome (GOLD analysis project Ga0209810, IMG submission 187159) | Surface soil microbial communities from Centralia Pennsylvania, which are recovering from an underground coalmine fire - Coalmine... | ecosystem: Environmental > Terrestrial > Soil >...
TCAGCGAGGTGGGGATGGCCAGCATCACGATCAGGGTGTTGCGGAAGCGGTGCAAAAACAGCAGCAGCACCAGGGCCGGCAGCAGCACCGCCAGCACCAGGTCGTCCTGCACCGCCCGAATCGACTCGTTCGTGTAGACCGTCTGATCGTTGAGAATGGTGATCGCCACCCCGGGCGGGAGGGCATTGCCCAGGTGGGCCAGCGCTTGCTTGACCGCCGTGTCCACCTGAACGACGTTGGCCCCGCTCTGCGCGGTGAGCACCAGGCCGATGGCGTTCTGCCCATCCAGACGGGCAACCTGGGTCACCGGGGCAAAGCCGACCTCCACGTCTGCCAGGTCGCGCAGCAGCACCGGGCCGCCGTTCGGAGTAGTGGTGACGACGAGTGATTGCAGCGCGTCCGCGCTCTGGTAGTAGGCGTTGGTGCGGACCGTGCGCGTCTGGCCATCGGTGGTCGTGTCGCCCCCGGGGATACTCACGTTCTGCTGGTCGATCGCCCGGTTGACCTGGTCGATCGTCACGCCCTTGGCCTCGAGCTTTTCAGGGTGGATCGTGACGTTCACCTGGGGGATCATCCCGCCCTGGACGTCGACGTTCGCCACCCCGGGCACCTGCTGGAGCGTGGGCTGCACGGTATTCGTCGCCAGGTTGTACAGCGCGTCTGGCGCGATCCGGCCGGACAGTGTGAGGGTCATGATCGGGAAGGCGTTGGGGTTGGCCTTGATGATCGTCGGCGTCTGGATCCCGCTTGGGAGCTGGCCCTGCACCCGGTTCACCGCCTGGGCCACGTCGTTGGCGGCGATGTTGACGTCCGTGCCCTCGGCGAACTGGATTGTCACCCGCGATAGGCCATCCGACGAGGTGCCGTTCATCTGCTGGACACCCGCCACCCCAGAGATCGCGTTCTCCAGCGGCTCCGTGACCGATTGGAGCATGTCGTCCGGGCTGGCGCCCGGATAGCGGACGATGACGACGACGAAGGGGAAGCTGATGTTGGGGAGCTGCTGGACCGCGAGGCGGGTATATGAGATGGCTCCCAGCAGGACGAGCGCGGTGATGATCATCAGCATCGTCACCGGCCGCCGAATCGCGAGGCGGGTGACGTTCATTGCGCGGCGCTCCGCCACCCTGCCGCCCCGGAGGGCAGCCGCCTTTTGCGGGGATCGATTTCAGGCCGACGAGCCATCGCCCGTCGTCGAGCTGCGCGCGTGCTGACCATGGAGCCCTCCAGCGGGCGGCGCTCGCAGCCCAGGGCAGGCTGTCCCGCGACACACCCAGGGGCACCGTACCCCAAGCTGGGGGCGCGCTACGGGGCCGGAAGGTGAAATCTGGCTGAATTCTGGGATCCTCCTCTGGCGGACCGAAAATTCAGCCAGATTTCACCTTCTCAGCCGCGCACGGACCGTCGCCGGCCGGTAGGCTAGACCATTCGCGGAGGAGGCTTGCGATTCAGCGGAGACCCCTGGCGGAGCCGGGCGGCCCAGGGGAGCAGCCGTGGTAGACTTCACCATGTCCAGGCAGCGGGGAGCGGCACGGGACACCTTCGCCGGTGCAGCGCCCGGAATGAGCGGCTCGCTGCCCCTTGGCTGGACCAACTGCCGCTCCACGGCGCTTCGTATCCTGCTGCCCTCCTCGTGAGGGGCGAGCGGTGACAGCGGCTGACATGCACGAACGAGCGCTGAGTGCCACCGGTGGCGCACCAGAGGCTATGCGGGCCCGGGTCCTGGTGGTCGAAGACGACCCGCGGCTGGCGGCGTTCCTCGACCGGGCGCTTACCCGTGCCGGCTATCGGGTCGAGCTGGTGTCTGATGGCCTCACAGCCCTCGCGGCTGCCCAGGCAGCTCCGCCAGATGTGGTGCTGCTCGACGTAATGCTGCCGGAGCTGGATGGATTGGAGGTAGCGCGGCGGTTGCGTGCCAACGGGGGCGTGCCGATCTTGATGCTCACCGCGCGCGACGGCGTGGGCGACCGCGTGCAGGGCCTGGACGCAGGCGCCGATGACTACCTGGTGAAGCCGTTCGCGCTCGAGGAGCTGCTGGCGCGCCTGCGCGCGCTGCTGCGCGGCCGAGCCCTGGCCGTTGCCGAGGCGCGGCGCGGAGTGCTTAGCTACGCCGACGTGCGCCTGGACCAGGACACGCGCGAGGTCACCCGCGGCGGGCGGCGGGTGGAGCTGCGCAACATGGCGTTCGAGCTGCTCGCGTATTTCCTGCGCAACCCGGGCCGGGTGCTGAGCCGGCGCGAGCTGCTGGAAGAGGTGTGGGGCTACGATTTCCTCGGCGATTCCAACGTCATCGAGGTCACGGTGGGGCACTTGCGCCAGCGGCTGGAGGCCGGCGGGGAGCCCCGCCTGATTCACACCGTGCGCCCCATCGGCTACGTACTCCGCCTGGAGGGTTCCACCGCGTGAGTCTTGGTCTGCGCCTGACGCTGCTCAACGGGCTCGTGCTGCTCCTGGTGATCGGGGCGTTCGCCGCCGTCGCCTACGTCACCCAGGTCCAGGCGCTGCGCAGCAGCCTGGACGATTCGCTGCGCGCCCAGGCGCGCCGCGTCGGCGAGCGAGGCGCGTTCTGGCTCGATCACCCGGTTGGTCCACCGCGGGGAGTCGCCTTCCCGAGCCCGGAGCGATTCGCGGCTCCCGACGTCTTCATCCAGGTGGTCAGCCGCGATGGGACGATCCAGAGCCGCTCGCCAAGCCTCGGCGACGACAGCCTGCCGGTGGACCCGGCGATGCTCCAGCGGGCCCTGGCCGGCGAGGAGTGGTTCGCCGATGTGGCGGTCGACCAGCAGCCGTTACGCCTGTTCGTCATGCCGTTGCGCGCCGGCCGCTCTTCCGAGACGGGCGCGCTGATCGGGATGGTGGAGGTTGCGCGGCCGCTGGGGCCGCTATATGGCAGCCTGCGGACGCTCCAGGCCACGTTCCTCGCCGTTGGTGGTGCGGGCGTGCTCGTCTCGGTGGTTGTCGGCTGGCTGCTGTCGCGCGCGGCGTTGCGGCCGATCGACGCCCTGGCCGACGTCGCCCAGGAGATCGGGGCGGCGCGGGACTTCAGCCGCCGCGTGCCGGTTCGCCCCGGAGCGCGCCGCGACGAGGTGGGGCGCCTGGCGGAGGAGTTCAACCGGATGCTGGCCCAGCTCCAGGCCGCCTACGAGCAGCTCGAGGCGATGCTGGCGGCGCAGCGCCGCTTCGTGGCCGATGCCAGCCATGAGCTACGCACCCCCGTGACCGTGGTTCGGGGCAACCTGGACCTGCTGCGCAGCATGCTCCCGATCCGCACCGTGGCCGATGCCGAGGAGCAGGCGCAGCTCCTGGCAGATATGGCCGGTGAGACGGAGCGCATGGGCCGCCTGGTGAGCGACCTGCTGCTGCTGGCCCAGGCGGACGCCGGCCAGCACCTGGTGCTGTCCCCGCTGGAGCTGGGGAGCGTAGTCCGCGACGCCTTCCGCGCCGCGCGCTTCTTGCGTGAGGACGTCGAGCTGCGGCTGGGCGAGGTAGTGGACGAGACCTGGGTCCGGGGGGACGCGGACCGGCTGCGACAGTTGCTGCTCAACCTGCTGGACAACGCCCTCAAGTACACCCCGCCGGGCGGCGTGGTCAGCCTCAGTGCACGCCGGCTCGCCCGGGCTGAAGTCGACGGTGTCGCCGTGACCGTGGCGGATACCGGCCCCGGTATTCCCCCGGCGGAGCAGGCGCGCATCTTTGAGCGCTTCTACCGCACCGACCCAGCCCGCACCGCTGGCGGCGCGGGGTTGGGCCTGGCGATCGCGCGCTGGATCGTCGACGAGCACCAGGGGGCGATCGACGTGGAGAGTGCGCCAGGCCGCGGTAGCCGCTTCACCGTCTGGCTGCCCACCCAGGCTGGCCCACCGGACCGCGTCGACGGCCGGCGCCATGAGGAGGCGAGCCGGCTGGCGCCGGCCACCTGACGGAAGTCCCTAGGTGGTACGGCCCATGCCCGATAGCTCTCCCATCGGGCCTGGCCGATTGCCAGGTCCTCACGGGAGGGCAGGTTCGTGACCTCGACACAACCCGAGACCATCGTCAGCATCTTTCGCACCCCGGAGCAGGCCCGCGACGCGATCCAGGCGCTCCAGCAGGCCGGGTTTGCTCACGACGACATCAGCGTTCTCACTCCCGATCGCAGCGACGTGGCTGAGAACCGCCCCGCGGTCGCGGAGCAGCACGCGGAGGAGGCGTCAAAGGCGACGCTGGGCGCAACAGCCGGCGGCCTGATCGGCGGTGGGATCGGTTCGCTGATCGGGCTGGGCACGCTGGTGATCCCCGGCCTCGGGCCATTCCTGGGCGCCGGGTTGCTCGCCAGCTCCCTGGTTGGGATGGCCGTCGGAGCCGGCGTGGGCGGGCTAGCCGGGGCGCTCAGTGGGATGGGCGTGCCCAGGGAGCACGCCGGCTGGTACGAGCAGCAGTTGCGCGAGGGCGGGACGCTCGTCGCGGTACAGGGGGATGGACGCGCCGACGAGGCGCGAACCCTGCTGCGCCAGGCGGGCGGCTACGACTACGAGAGCGGCCAGGCCGGGGCAGCCGGACGGGCCGGCGCGGTCACCAGCGCAACCCCGAGCTACGCGACCGAGCGTGAGACAGTGGCCGGCAAGGCCACCGGCCAGGTGCCGCCCGTACCCGCGGAAGGATACGACGTCCTGCGCGACCGCGAGCAACGCTGAGGCCCGCGCCGCGCCAGGGCAGGGACTCCTTGCGGGAGCCCGGCGGCCCAAGAGCGCCAGTCGTCTCGACGCATGGAGCGCTCGCGCTCCGGGCATGCTTACGCATCCATGGGTGCCGGGCGGCCTCGCCGGAGCGCCGCCCGGCACCAGACTGGCCGGTTAGGGGTGCGCCTCGAAGATGCGGTTGAACGGGGTCTCCGTCGCCCGGCGGAAGTGGGCGAAGCCGCCGGCGGTGAACAGCTCGCGGAGCTGCCGCTCGGTGGCGAGAGTCCCCAGCCCCTGGCCGCCCGAGGCGAGCGAGTTCGGGGTGCAGATGAGCACCGAGGCGGCGGAGAACACTCGCCCGACCGGGTTCAGGTTCTCCTCGACCCGCTCGCCGGCCATCGGCTCCACCACCAGCACTGTGCCATCAGCGGCGATCGTCTCCCGCGCATGCTTCACGGCGCCAAGCGGGTCGCCCCTATCGTGCAGGCAGTCGAAGTAGGCGATCAGGTCGTACCCGCCGCCGGGGAACTCCTGGGCCGCCGCGACGTCGAAGGTCACTCGGTCCGCTACGCCCGCCTCGAGCGCTGCCTGGCGGGCGCGCTCGATCGATGGCGCGTGGTTGTCGAAGCCGAAGAAGCGCGACGCGGGATAGGCCTGGGCGAGGAGAATGGTCGAGGCGCCGTGGCCACAGCCGATGTCGGCGACGGTGGCGCCAGCCGCCAGCTTCTCATGGACGCCATCCAGAGCCGGGATCCAGGACGACACGAGATTGCCGGCGTAGGCGGTGCGGAAGGACCGCTCCGTGGCGGAGAACAGGAGCGGGTTGTGCTCCCCCCAGGCCATCCCCTCGCCCGTGCGGAACGCCCGGGCGATGCGCGGCCCGGCCTCGGCGACGGCAGTGAAGAGCTGGAAGCCGCCGATAATGAAGTACGGGCTCGTCTCGTCTGCCAGCGCCAGCTCGTGCTCGTAGGGCAGGCTGTAACGGTCAGTCGTCGGGTCGTACTCGACGTACCCGCCGGCCGCCTGGTCGATGAGCCAGGGGCGGAGATACGCCTCGGACGTGCCGGTCCGCTCCGCCAGCTCAACGACGGCGAGCGGGCCGGCCCCGGCCAGCGCCCGGTACAGCCCGAGCGCGTCCCCAATCAGCACCAGGGCGCCGCCGCCCATAGCCCCCCAGTCGGCCACCGCTCTGCCCAGCAGCGCCATCAGCTTGCTCTCGTCGATCGCCTTTTGCGCAACCACCATGGCTCGCCTCCGTCCGAACGCCTGGCCGGCTGGCCAGCGCAACCGGTGTGATCTGGATTTCGGTTGCTGCCGCCAGCTTCGCAGAGCCCAGCGCGGCTGCCTTCGTGGCGGCCACGGAGCTCCTGTCGCACGGGCACCGACTTCTGGCGAGACGCGGTACGGAGCGGCCGATCGGGGCAGCACGGAGAGACGGCGCGGCCTGCGCAGGATCGAGCGCCGATTCCTCCGTGATCAGTGCGTGAGCCCGTGCTCGGCCGCCCAGGCGGCGATCTGCGCCCGTGAGGTGAAGCTGAGCTTGGCGAGGATGTTGGCCACGTGCGTCTCCACCGTCCGCTCCCCGAGCACCAGCGTCTCGGCAATGGCGCGGTTGGAGCAGCCGCGGGCGACCAGGGCTGCTACCTCGCGCTCCCGCTCGGTCAGCCCTCCATAGGCCTGCTTGGCGGCCTGGCGGGGCGACAGCGGGCGCGGCGCCGGGAGCTGCGCCGTCGCCGTGGCCAGGAAGGAGGTCTGGAGGTCCGGTGGCAGGGTGGCGGCGATGGCGGTGATGATCGTCCGGGCGCTGTCCGCCTGCGCCTCGGCCTCGTCGCGCCCTCTCTGCCCCTCGTACAGCCTGGCCAGCGCCACCGCGCTGCGCCACTCGAGGTTCTGCACCCCTTGTGCTCTGGCCTGGTCGGCCGCGAGGCGGAGGCTCGCCTCGGCCTCGGCCGGCTGCTGGAGGGCGGCGAGCGCCTGGCCGCGCAGCAGCCAGAGCGCGGGAGCGGCCGGGCGGTCGCCCGAGCCGAGCGCCGTGGCGAGCAGGCGCTCGGCGATCGCCAGCGCTTCGCCCGGCGCGCGCCGGGCAAGGGCCAGCTCGGCGCGCGCCAGCCAGACCTGGCGGCGGGCCATCCCCTGCATGGACAGCTCCGTGAGGTTCATTGGCTCAAGGATGACCGCGGCCCGCGCCAGGTCTCCCTGAAGGATGCAGGTGCGCGCCAGCGCCGCGCGAGCGCCGTCGGCCCAGAACAGCGAGCCCATCTCGCGCGCGATCGCCAGCGCCTGCTCCAGGTGCTCCCTGGCCGGGGTGAGCGCGAGCACGTCTCGGTACAGGTGGCCGAGCGTCCAATGCGCCATCACCTGCCACTGGCGATGGCCGATCTCCTCGGCGATCGCCAGCGCCTCGCTGGCGTGGCTCAGCGCTGTCCCGTAGTCGCCAGCCGGCCCCAGGCAGGTCGCCCACCCGAGTAGCGCGAACGCCTCGCCAGCCCGCCAGCCGATCTCGCGGGCAACGGCGAGCGCCTGGGCGGCGCACTCCAGGGACGTGGCGACGTGCGCCGCGGCGGGGACGAGCGTCTCGCTCTGGTAGCAGCCGCAACGCAAGCACAGCGTCGTCAGACTGGAGGCCAGCCCCTGGCGGTCGCCCAGCTCGCGGAGCAGCGGGATGGCGTGCTCGTAGTTGGCCGCGCACTGGAGCAGGTCGCCGGCGAGGGCGCTGGCCATGCCGAGCAGGTCCCGAGTCTGGGCGATTCCTTGCCGGTCGCGCAGCTCCTCGAAGATGGCGAGCGCTTCCATGTGGCACTGCCGTGCCTCCCCTGGCCGCTCGCGGTTGGCGAGCCAGTTGCCGTAACGGTTCAGGCTGCGCGCCAGCGCCCAGGAGTCGCCCATGCTCCGCGCCAGCTCGAGCGCCTGAGAGACGTAGGCGCCGGTCTGCTCATAGCTCTGCCCGGCCCAGAGCAGACCGAGATCGAGCAGCGACCGCCACTCGGCGTGTGGGTCGCCCGCAGCGCGAGCCAGGGCGAGCGCCGTCTCGTGGTCTCGCCGCGCCGACTCGAACTCGCCCAGGATCTCGTACGCCAAGCCTCGCTGGCGGTGCAGGTCCACCGGAGCCGGCAGCGAGAGCTGGGCGGCAGCCTCCAGGGCGCGGGTCAGGTGCTCGATCGCCGCGCCCGGCGCGTACAGCGCCAGGGCTCGCTCGCCGGCGCGACGCGAGTAGTTCAGCGCCTGGGCCCACTCGCCCGCGGTGAAGAAGTGGTAGGCCAGGTCGCCGGTGGGCTGGTCCTGTCCCTGGCCGTGTAGCCGCTGCAGCTCCTGGGCGACCTGGCGGTGCAGCGCCTTCCGCTCGCGGGTCAGCAGCGCGGTGTAGACCGCCTCGCGGGTGAGCGCGTGCCGAAAGACGAACTGCTCGGCGGATTCCTCGACGACGAGCTGCGCCCCGATCAGCTCCTTGAGCAGCGCGAGCAGCGCCGGCTCGCCGCAGCCCAGCAGTGCCAGGAGCAAGGCGAAGTCGAAGCGGCGCCCGGCGACCGCGGCGTAGCGCAGCGCCTGCCGTGCCGCGTCGCTGAGCCGCTCCATTCGACGCCGGACGGCATCCTGGACGCTGCGTGGAATGGGCAATTCTTCCAGCGCCCGCGGGTCCCGGCTGCCATCCTGCTCCAGCCGCACCCCTGCGCCAGCCAGGGAGCGGACCAGCTCTTCGACAAAGAAGGGATTGCCTTCGCTCAACCGGTAGAGCAGGTGGAGCAGGTCCGCCCGGGGCGCAGTCCGCAGCGCCAGCATGGCGCGCAGCATCGCATCCACCTCGGCCACCCCCAGCCTCCCCAGCCGCACCTCCACCGCCAGACGCTCGCGATCCAGCCCGCTGAGCATGTGTACCAGCGCCGGGTGCGTCTCGTCGCTGCGATAGCTCAGCAGGAGCAGGAGTGGCCGCGCGGTGGCATGGCGGGCGAGATAGGCGAGCAGCTCTAGACTGCTGTCATCGCTCCAGTGCACGTCCTCCACCACGAGCAGCAGCGGCTGCCGGGCGCACAGGCCGAGGAAGAGCTGGGTCAGCGCGTGGAAGAGCCGCCGCTTCTCCTGCTCCGGTCCGAGCGGCGGCAGCGGCCGGGCCGGCGGCAGCCAGACCGCGAGCTCCGGCAGCAGCGGAAGCAGGTCCTGCGCGCTCGCCCCGGCAAGCTCGGCGATCTCCTGCGGCGTGTGGAGCTGGCGTAGCCCCTGGAGCAGCTCAAGCAGCGGGGCATAGGGGAGCGCGCGGTCGGGTTCGAAGCAGTTGCCTTGCAGAACGAGCGCCCCGAGCCGCCGGGCCTGGCCGGCCGTCTCGCGGACCAGGCGGGACTTGCCGATCCCCGCCTCGCCGGCCAGCAGGACCACTCCCCCCATGCCCTCGGTGAGGCGTTGGATGGAGCCCGCCAGCGTCTGGAGCGGCCGGGCGCGGCCGACAATCACCGGGCTGACCAGCGGCCGGTCGAGCGGCGCCTGCATGCCCCCTCTCCATCAGCTCACGCTCCGCCGCCACCCGGCAGGCCGGGAGCAGGGAAGCCGTCTGCTGTCCCATCGACGGCCCACCATTGTACGCTGGGGACGCGACGCGCGCGATGGCGGGGCAGCCGAGGCGTGTCCTGCCAGGGTTAACGCGCAGCCTGTCTGGCCCGGGGACTTGCGCGGAGCTGGCCGGGGCCGGACACTGGCGGCTGCCCGCCATCCCGAGCGCAGGGGAGAGGAGTGGAGGCGCGGCTGAGGAGGGCGGCATGGCCACGCGGCAGCGGTTCACTGGCAAGCACATCTTCATTACCGGGGCCGGCAGCGGCTTCGGCCGGGCCACCGCCCGGCGCTTCGCGGAGGAGGGCGCGGCGACGGTTGCGCTGGTGGACCTGCTCCCCGATCGGCTGGAGACGGTCGCCACTGAGGTCCTGGCGCTGGGAGCCCGCCCGGTTCCGATCGTCTGCAACGTGGGGCAGATCGCCGCCTGCTCGCAGGCGGTAGCGCGCGCGCTGGACGCCGCCGGCCGGCTCGACGTGGTGATCAGCAACGCCGCCCCGCCACGCCTCCCCGAGCCGTTCCTGGAGATGAAGGACGAGACCTGGCTGGAGGACGTGAGCGTGATGCTCACCGGCTCATACGCCATCGGGCAGCGAGCAGCGCGGGCGATGGCGCGCAGCGGCGGCGGGAGCATCCTGTTCACCGCTTCGATCAGCGCCCTGGGCGCCGGGCGCGGCTTCGCCGCCTACTGCGCCGCCAAGGCGGGGATCGTGGCGCTGGTGCGGGTGATGGCGGTGGAGTTGGCGCCCTATAACATCCGGGTCAACGCGGTCAGCCCCGGGCCGGCCGATACCCCGCGCTCCGTTCACTTCCTGGGTGAAGCGGTGCTGGCCCGGCTGCGGGCCAGCTTCCCGGCGGTGCCGCTGAACCGCCTGGCGAGCGTGGACGACATCGCCAACGCCTTCCTTCACCTCGCCTCGGACGAAGCGGCCTACGTCACGGGCCACAACTACGTCGTGGATGGCGGGCTCACCGCGCAGATCTACGACCCGCCGCGCGAGTAGCGCCGTCCTGAAGGAGAATCGGCACTCGCGGAATCGCCGCGACATGGAGGCAGGACATCATGATCAAGACGATCGGCACGGCGTATCGGCGCGATGATTTCACGATGGACGCCTTTCTGAAATACTGGCTGGAGGTCCACGCCCCGATCTCGGCGCAGGCGCCAGGGCTGCGGGGCTATGTGGTGTCGGAAGTGGTCCGCAAGCTGCGCGGCGAGCTGACGGCCGACGCCTTCGTGGAGCAATGGTTCGACGACGAGGAGGCGTTCGAGCGGGCAGCGCAATCACCGGAGGTCGCCGCTGCCTGGGCCGACGTGGGCAACTACGCCAAACTGACCGGGACGTTCTGGGTGGTGAAGGAGCACATCCTTATTCCGCCGCCGCTCAGCGGGCCGGGATTGCTGCAGCAGAAGTAGCCGCGTCAGTTCTCGATCTTGCTCCCGAGCTTCGGCGTCACAGCGGTTCCGTCGAATCGTGCAACGGCAGCCCACGGAACGCGGCCGGGCCTGCTGCGTCCGCTGAGGTGCACGGTGAAGGGATTCAGCACCTCGAGGCGTTCGAGCCGCGCCAAGGGGCCGAGCATGAGCGCGACTGCGTGGTAGGGAGGGTGAGGGGTGAGTTCCACGTCCACTACACGCCCGACGGTCCTCCCTCGCTCGTGACGACCCTGCTCTCGATGAGATCCGCGAGGTAGAGCTTCGAGCCCGCGTTTTCATCGGCGGTTCCCGGGGATGAATCGCAGGAAGTGGTCAGCCACCCAGCGATCGGCGGAACAGCACGACGACCAGCGAGTAGCGAGCCGCCTCCGCCGGCTTCTTGTCCTTGCCCCACTCCCAGCCGAAGCCCTGCGCGATGATGTACGGGATGGTGGTGCAGAGCTCGAGGGCCGTCCCCCAGCAGCAGGTAGTCAACAGGATCGCCGCCCGGAGGAACGCGCCGACGGCGCCGACGGCGACGACCAGCGGCAGCCCAATCTCCGCGTGGGTGCTGTCCTGGATATGGAGCGGCTCCAACGCCATTGCGCTCAGCAGCAGGATCGCGAGCTGGCCCAGGCCCCCGAGGCCGATCCCGAGGATCGCGGTAGCCCGGTCAACTCCGAGCGAGCGCTCGGACCAGCCCTCCTCCCGAGCCCCGGACGAGTAGAAGTACAGCATGTAGGGGCTGATATTGGCGCCCATGATCCCGGCGGCGAGGTAGGAGTCGAACTGCGCGGGCGGCTCGGCGACGACCAGGAAGGCCATATGGGCGTGCTGGATGCCGCAATACTCCTGGCACTCGCCGCGGTAGATGTCGGGCTGGTCCGCCTGAAGCCAGGTGACGTTCGTCCGGCCGGGGATCATGTCCAGCTTGCCGGCCAGTTGCGGCACCCAGAAGCTGTGGATGACATCCGCCGCCCCGAGGTCCAGGCGGACACGCCGGCCGACGGGGATGTGGATCTCGTTGCGGTGACGACCTGCGCCTCGGGGTAACGGACCTCCCACCAGTATTGGTGGCCGATGACCTGGACACTGAGGTCGGTCGAGGGCAGGCCCACGCGCCACCGGGCGTCAATGCGCGGAATGGCGCCTACGGGGCGAGCGAGAGGGGAGCGCAACGCTTCGCGGGCCCCTCGCGCGTTCCCACTCCTAGCACCGGCATGCTCCCCTCAGGCCGAGCCCTACCCCGCGCTCGCCGTATCCCGGCATACCGGCCGACCTGAACAGCGCGGCCGTCGCCAGTGCGAGGAGACAAGCAGGCAGAACACATGCCAATCTGTGCGCTGCACGCGTAGGCAGGCGCCGAGGGACGGTCCGGCCTTTGCATCGGCACAGAGCATCTTCTGCCGGTCGGGCAGGTCTGACCGGTGGCTGGAGGCGAACCACCATGACAGCTCGGTTCAGAGTGCCGTCGCTCGAGTGAAGCGCGCCGGGCGGCGCAGGCAACGGCCGGGGAGCAGGTGGCGGCGCGGCCGTCCGTGGGGCAGAGCGCTGGGTCTCGCTCGTGGCGGGCGGCGGGCTGACCAGCCTCGGTGCCTACGCTGTGACCCGCCGCTCGCCCCTGGCGGCCGCGGCGCTCGTCGGCGGCTATCTCATCTACCGCGGCGCGGCCGGGTACTGCCCGGTCTCGGACACGCTCGGGCTTCCAACGCTCAGCGCCCCAAGCGAGCCGTTGCAGGTCGAGCGCTCCGTCACGATCAACCGCTCGGCGGCCGACCTGTACGCCTTCTGGCGCAACCTGGAGAACCTGTCGCGCTTCATGCAGCATCTGGAGGTGGTCAGGGTGCAGGGACCGACACGCTCGCACTGGGTCGCCAGCGCGCCCGGCGGGACGGTGGTGGAATGGGACGCGGAGATCGTCGAGGAGCGCGAGAACGAACTGATCGCCTGGTGCTCGCTGCCCGGGTCTCAGGTGGACACCGCTGGCTCGGTCCGCTTCCACCCGGCGACCGGTGGCCGGGGGACGGTGGTGACAGCTCGGCTGGAGTACGTTCTGCCAGCCGGCCGGTTCGGGGCGACCGTAGCGAAGGTGTTCGGCAAGGCGCCGGAGCAGCAGATGCGCGAGGTCCTGCGGCGCTTCAAATCGATCATCGAGGCAGGCGAGGCGCCGACCACCGCCGGCCAGCCGTCCTGCCGCGAGGAGGAAAGATGAGGGCGCTCTGCTGGTTCGGCAAGGAGGACGTGCGGGTAGATACCGTGCCGGACCCGACGATCCTGAACCCGCGCGACGCGATCGTGAAGATCACGACAACCGCGATCTGCGGCTCCGACCTGCACCTGTACGACGGCTTCATCCCAACCATGGAGCCAGGCGACATCTTGGGCCACGAGTTCATGGGCGAGGTGATGGAGGCCGGGGTCGGGGTCAAGAACCTGAAGCCGGGCGACCGAGTGGTCGTCCCGTTCACCATCTCCTGCGGCCGCTGCTTCTTCTGCGAGCGGCAGCTCTGGTCGCTCTGCGACAACTCCAACCCGAACGCCTGGATGCCGGAGCTCCTGTACGGCTTCTCTCCGGCTGGGCTGTACGGCTACAGCCACATGATGGGCGGCTACGCCGGCGGGCAGGCACAGTACGCTCGGGTTCCCTATGCCGACGTGGGGCCGATCAAGGTGCCGAGCGGCCTGCGGGACGAGCAGGTACTCTTCCTCTCCGACATCTTCCCCACCGGCTACCAGGCGGCGGAGAGCTGCGGCATCCAGCCGGGGGACACGGTGGCGGTCTGGGGCTGCGGCCCGGTCGGCCAGCTCGCGATCAAGAGCGCCTTCCTGCTCGGCGCCGAGCGCGTCATCGCCATCGACCGCGTCCCCGAGCGGCTCCACCTCGCCGAGCGCGAGGGGCGGGCGGAGACGATCGATTATAGCCAGCCGGAGGCCGACGTGGTGGAGCAGCTCAAGGAGATGACCGGTGGCCGCGGCCCAGACGCCTGCATCGACGCAGTGGGGCTGGAGGCGCACGGGACCACGCTGGACGCCTACTACGACCGCGCCCAAGCAAGCGTTGCGGCTCAGCTTCGACCGCTTGCACGCGCTCCAGCAGGCGATCCAGGCCTGCCGCAAGGGCGGGGGCGTCTCCATCCCGGGGGTGTACGGCGGGTTCGTGGACAAGTTCCCGCTCGGAGCGGCGTTCAGCAAGGGCCTGACCCTCCGGATGGGCCAGACCCATGTGCAGCGCTACCTGCGGCCGCTGCTGGAGCGGATTGAGCGCGGCGAGATCGATCCCAGCTTCGTCATTACCCACCGCCTGCCATTGGAGGAGGCGCCACGCGGCTACAAGATCTTCCGCGACAAGCAGGAGGGGTGCATCAAGGTCGTCCTCAAGCCCTGGTGACCGGCCGCCAACCCGCACGCGTCTCGGCCCGGAGCCAGGCGCGACCGCGGACGCCAGCACCTATACTGCCGCCAGACCGCGGCGCCGCCGCCAGCCTACGCCAACGAGGAGGACGACCATGACACCCCCTGCCACGAGCTTCGAGGTGCACGATCCCGCTGTACTGCGCTGGGCGCGCGAGACGCTCGACCGCGCCGCCGACCCGCGCCAGATGCAGCGGGAGGTGCTGGCCGCAGTGCAGCGTAACGCGGTCTGGCGCGGCAAGGAGTGCCTGAACCTGCTCGCGCCCGAGGCGCCGATGAGCCCGACCGTGCGGTCGCTGCTGTCGGCGGAGGTGGGGCAACGCGCGGCGGAAGGGCACATCGGCGCGGTGAACCGCTGGTTCGTCGGGACCCGCTATATCGACGAGATTGAGGCGCTCTGCGTCGAGCTGCTCAAGCGGCTGTTCGGCGCCCGCTATGCCGACCACCGGCTCGTGGCGAGCATGATCGGCAACATGGCTGTCTACGCCGCGCTCACCGAGCCGGGCGACCCGATCATGAGCCTGACGCAGCCGCTGGGCGGGCACTCGAGTAACCGCCGCGACGGCCCGGCCGGGGTGCGCGGGCTGCGCATCTTCGACATCCCGATGGACCCGGTAGAGCTGGAGGTGGACCTGGAGGCCTTCACCCGGGTCGCCCGGGAGGTGCGGCCGAGGCTGGTGGCGCTCGGCGCCTCGATGACGCTGTTCCCCTTCCCGGTGCGGGAGATGGCGGCGATCGTCGCCGAATGGGGCGGCAAGATCTTCTTCGACGGCGCGCATCAGCTCGGCCTGATCGCCGGCGGGCAGTTCCAGGACCCACTAGCGGAGGGCGCCTGCGTGCTGACCGGCTCGGCCGGCAAGACGTTCAGCGGTCCCCAGAGCGGGGTGATCGTCTGGAACGACCCGACGCTGACTCAGCCGATTACGACTGCTATCTTCCCCACACTCGCGGCGACGCACCAGGTCAACCGGGTCGCCGCCCTGGCCGCCGCCGCGGCCGAGCTGCTTGCCTTTGGCCGCGCCTACATGGCCCAGATTGTCGCCAACGCCCAGGCGATCGGCCGTGGGCTCCACCAGCGCGGCATCCCGATGCTGGGCGCGCATAAAGGCTTCACTCGGACGCACCAGGTGATCGCCGACGTCAGCCGCTTCGGTGGCGGCTACGAGGTGGCGCGCCGGCTCGAGCGGGCAAACATCATCACCAACAAGAACCTGATCCCGAGCGACACGCCCGACCGCTGGGACTTCCCCAGCGGGCTGCGCATGGGGACCACCGAGGTGACCCGCTGGGGGATGAAGGAGCCCGAGATGGACACCATTGCCGCGCTGATCGCGGACGTGATCCTCGGCCGCCAGGAACCCGAGGCAGCCAGGCTGCGAGTGATCGAGCTCCGGCGCGCGTTTCCCCGCCTGCACTACTGCTTCAGCGAGTGACGCCCGCGGCCTGGCCAGGAGCCAGCAGGGAGCACGGGGGATCAGGCCCCTCCCGTGCTCCCCATCCGCCGCTCTACCAGCGGCCGGCGAGCAGCAAGAAGCCGGGAATCCAGCAGGTGGCGATGCCGACGATCGCGGTGGCGTAGCCGGTGAAGCTCCCCAGGTTCCGGCGCAGGGCGAGCGTCAGGAAGAACACGAACCACAGGGCGCCCCAGATCAGCCAGATGACACCGAAGCGTCCATCGCCGCTCTGGAACGTAATCAGCGACATGGGGACGGTGGTGATCGCCACGAACAGGCAGTACCAGCCCAGCGCCCGGCCATCGCCGAGGTTGAACAGGTTGTTGAGCCCGACCCAGAGATAGGTGAAGGAGAACAGCAGCACCTGACCGGCGGTCAGGAAGGAGGCTGCATCCCCAAACGGGCGCGTGAAGGCGATGTACACCGAGATCAGGAAGGTGAGGGTCCCGGTAAAAAGGTTGAGCAGGGCGGTTTCGCGCGTCTCCGCCTTCCCGAGCAGCCAGAGCCCGTTCACGAACAACACGGCGCCCACATAGAGCAGTCCAACCGCAACCACTGGCCTCCTCCTTCGCTGATGCTTCCACGCACCCTGGACACATTGCATCGCAGGACCGGGAGCGGATACCACACTATGCCTGAGGTATCCGTTTGTCAAGACCGAGTGTAGCGTGGTCGTCTCATCGCAGTGTGGCTTGACAGATAGGAAGCCAGGGTGCATCCTGGTGCTGGATGGGGACGTGGCCGCCGCGCCTCCCTGCTGGTTTGTGTCTGGCTGCCCGCCGCGCCACGGATAGGACGGTCGGGGCCCGATGGCGCGGCCCATGGCGTGGCCCGGCCAGGGTGTGCGTGGTGCTTTAGGATGACGCTGCATGGGTGACGCGCCAGCCGGCCCTGTCGCGTCGCAGAGTGCGCTTGACGGCGTGGTGCTCGGCGCCGAACCGGAGCAGAGCATCGCGCGTCTCCGCTCGGCGCGCGACCAGTTCCTTCGCTGCCACGAGCTAGCCCCCGGACTGCGGCCCGTCATCCAGCGCTCCTGGCCCCGGTGCCTGCAGTTCGCTGTCTCCCCTGACACGCGTCGGCTGGATACACTGGTGGCACCGCAGCTCGAGGCGCGCGTGCAGCGGGCTGTCACCCCGGTGCTGCGCCGGCTCGAAGACCTGGTCAGGAGTACCCGGGCAAGCGTGATCCTGGCCGACGCGGAAGGCACGGTCGCCGACGTGCGTGGCGAGCCCGACGTGCGGCGCCGCCTGGAGTCGATCTACCCGGTCCCCGGCGCCTCGCTCAGCGAGGCGGTGGCTGGAACGAACGCCATCGGGACCGCCATTGAGGAGGGGGGCGGGGTCCAGGTCTGGTCCGGCGAGCACTTCATCGAGGCGTTCCAGGGCTTCCTCTGCACCGCGATCCCGATCCGTGATCCCCTCAGCCGCAAGGTGCTGGCCATCCTCGACCTGACGGTCCGCGACCGCGACGTCTCGCCCTCCGTGGTCCAACTGCTCGCCAGGCTGGTCGCCAACGCTGCTACCGAGGTTGAGCAGGCCCTAGTGGAGCAGCTCGCAGCTCGGGAGCAGGCGCTGCTGTTCTCGTACCTGCGGGAGCTGCGGCGGCGCCACGCGGTGATCGCCTTCGATGGCCGGACGACGATCGCCAGCAAGGGCGCCCTCGGTCTGCTCGAGGAGGGGGACCTGGCCGCGCTCCTGGCCTACGCGGAGGAGACGATTCGCACCCATCACCGGCTGGAGCGACCGGTGATGCTCGGCTCCGGCCAGGTGGTGCAGCTCTCGGCCCGCCCCCAGTTCGACGGTGGCGAGTGCATCGGGAGTATCCTGCAGCTCAAGGCCGCGGCGGACGAGGCGCTCCGCCCGCCGGCAGTGGGCCTGGCCTTACCGCCCGCGCTCGACCCGTTCGCGGACCTGGTTGGCCAGAGCGCGGGGATGCGGCAGGCGCTCGAGCTGGCGCGCGTAGCGGTTGAGCAGGCGCTGCCAGCCTATCTGTTCGGCGAGCCCGGCACCGGCAAGTACGCACTGGCTCAGGCGATGGCCCACGCGACCGGCCTACCGAGCGCAACGGTGGAGTGTCGCGCGGTCCCCCCGCGGGCCCAGGGCTGGCTCGCCGAGGCGCGGCAGCGGCTCGGCGCTGGCGGCGTCCTGATCTTCCGCCACCTGGACGCGCTGAAGCCGTCCACCCAGCGGGTACTGCTGGCGCTGCTGAATGACGAGGTGTGCCAGCCACTACCGCGCCTGATCGCCACCGCCCAGCGGCCCGCGGTGCGATCCGGGCTGGCCCCAGCGCTGCTGCTGCGGTTCGCCGCAATTCAGGTCAAGCTGCCCCCACTGCGCGAGCGGCGCGAGGACATCGCCCCACTCGCCCAGACGATCCTGGAGCGCAGCGCCGGACCGCGCCGGCCACGGCTGAGCCCCGCGGCGCTCCAGGCGCTGGCGCAGGCCGATTGGCCCGGCAACGTCCAGCAGCTCGAGCAGGTCCTCCGCTCGGCGATGGCGGTGGCGCGGGGCGCCGAGATCGGGCTGCACGATCTGTCCGAGCAGCTCGGCAGCGCCGGCCGCCGTCCCAGACTCTCACGCCTGGAGGAGGCGGAGCTCGAGGCGGTGCGCGCCGCCCTGCGCGATGCACGTGGCAACCGCTCCCGGGCGGCGGCGCTGCTCGGCATCGGGCGCTCCACCCTCTATCGCAAGCTAGATGTCTACCGCTTGAAGGGCCTCGCCCCGCTGCTGTAGCCACCCAGCCGAGCGGCGGGTGTCCCAATTTGGGACATTCCCGCCCGCGGCCACTTTGCTACGGTCTGGCCAGGAGGGGCCCCGGCCCCCAGGGCTGCACGCGTGTGGGAGGGTGCAGAGGGAGCCACAGCCTTCAGCCGACTGGTGTCAGGCAAGCGCAGGAGAACAGGAGGTGTTCCATGCTCGAGCTCGGGGTGTTTCACAACGGAGCCAGCGATCTTCCGAAGAAGATCACTCCTGACGGCATGGTGGTCAACGACGGGACGGTCGCTGATACGCACGCGAGCTTCCAGCGCGTGCTCATTGGGCAGGTGCGCCAGGGGATCCTGGCGGAGAAGCTCGGCTTCAACTACTGGTTCATGACCGAGCACCACTTCCAGCCGGAAGGGCCAGAGTTCAGCCCCAACCCGCTGCTGGTCGAGTCGGCGATCGCGGCGCAGACCCGGCGCATTCGCCTGGGCCAGCAGGCGAACATCATCACCTGGTGGGAGCCGGTGCGCCTGGCCGAGCAGGCGGCGATGCTTGACGTCATCAGCGGCGGCCGGCTGGAGTTCGGCATCGGCCGTGGCTACCAGCCGCGCGAGGCGGAAGTCTTCGGACACCGGCTCGGCGCGACCATTCAGGACCAGGAGCGGAACCGCGCCTATTTCCAGGAGGTCTACGAGATCATCCTCAAGGCATGGACGGAGCCGTCCTTCTCCTACCGGGGCCAGTTCTTCAGCATTCCGCCGAGCTGGACGAAGTGGAACCATAAGCAGACCATCGCCTACTTTAGCCAGCCCGGGGTAGGCCGCACGGTGGACCAGGTGCTCCATCTGGGTCCGCCCGACATGTACTCGGTCGGCAGTCCGATCATGGCCTCTACCACCACGCTGAAGGAGATCAGCCTCTTCCCTCAGCCGCTCCAGAAGCCATACCCGCAGATCTGGGAGCCGGTCACCAGCGAGCGCTCCATCCGCTGGTGCGGCGCACGGGGCGTGAACTGCTTCACCATTCCCGAGCCGACCTCGCGCCTGAAACGGAACGTCGAGATCTACTACGAGGAGTGCGAGAAGAACGGCTGGCCCGACCGGCTCGGCCGGGGCAAGTTCAAGTACGGCTGGGACTCAGAGAAGCGGCGCGGCTTCGCCCTCTCCCGCAATGTCTTCTTGCTCATGCCCGGCCAGGACCGCGACCAGGCCTGGCAGCGAGTGAAGATGGGCATGGAGCTGGAGTGGGACTACTACGGCCCGTTTGGCTTCGCCGCCGTGCTGGCCGAAGCCGACGAGCCGATGTACGACCTGCGGATGAAGGTGACCGCCGAGCTGCTGGCGCAGAAGGAGGTGCTGCTGTTTGGGACGCCCGACGAGGTCGGCGAGAAGATCCTGCGCATCAAGGACAAGGTGGGCTACGAGGACTTCTGCTTCGTCGGCTGGTTCGAGCTGGGCGGCTTCTCGACCGAGGAGATCGAGGAGCAGATGCAGTACTTCATGGAGTCCGTGGCGCCCGGCCTGCGCACTGCTTGCGGCGGGCAGCTCGAAAACCCCGAGGTAACGGTCGACCTGATCGCGCAGCCACGAGTGAAGGTGTAGCGGGCAGACCATCCGGGGGCGCCAGCGCCCGGGGCTACTCGCCTGCGCACTGGCGTCTTTGCTCTGCCGAAGGCGCGAGGGCGCAACCCGATCGCGCCCCCGTTCCGTGAGTGCGGGCCGCCGGTCCCCGGTGGCCCGCACCGCCGCTCGCAGTCAGTGGACGCGGAGCGAGGGAAGAGCGCGGCGCGGGCTCAGCTCTGCAGCGCGTGCCACTCCGCCCGCACCGCTTCGGTCGACCAGCCAGCCCTGGAGAACAGGTAGCCGGGCAGGAGGTGGCCCATCCGCTCCCGCTTGGTCAGCAGGTAGCGGGCGTTGTTCGGGTTGGGCGGCGCCACCAGCGGGACGCGCTCGACCACGCGCAGCCCGCAGCGCTCTAACGCCGCCACCTTGTGGGGATTGTTCGTCAGCAGGCGGACCTCGCGAGCGCCGAGATCGGCCAGGATCTGCGCCCCGAGCAGATAGTCCCGCTGGTCGGGCTGGAAGCCGAGCGTTCGGTTCGCCTCCACCGTGTCCAGCCCGACGTCCTGGAGGGCATAGGCGCGGACCTTGTTGTGCAGCCCGATCCCGCGCCCCTCCTGTCGCAGGTACAGCAGCACCCCGCGCCCCGCGGCGGCGATCGTCCGCAGCGCCAGCCGGAGCTGTGCGCCGCAGTCGCAGCGCAGGCTGCCCAGCACGTCGCCGGTCAGGCACTCGTCGTGGATCCGGGCCAGGACCGGCTCGGCGGTGGTCAGATCGCCGAGCGTGAGCGCAACGTGCTCGCCCGGGGACAGTGCCGAGGCGTAGGCGATCGCGGTGAACTCGCCATACGCGGTCGGGAGCCGGCTCTCCGCGACGCGCCAGGGGAGCTTCTCGTGCCGCCGCCGATAGGCGACGAGCTGCGCGACCGAGATGATCGACAGACCGTGGCGCGCGGCGAAGCGTTCGAGCTGGCGCAGGCGCGCCACGCTGCCGTCCTCGTTCAGAATCCGGCAGATCACCGCGGCCGGGTACAGCCCGGCGAGCACCGCGAGATCGACGGCTGCCTCGGCCTGAGCGGGGCGGGTTAGCACACCACCCTCGGCACAGCGGAGCGGGAACGTGTGCCCAGGCCGAGCGAGGTCCTCCGGACGAGTGGCGGGGTCGATGAGCGCCCGGACCGTCGCCGCCCGGTCGGCCGCGGAGATCCCGGTGGTCACCGCCCGCCGCGCCTCGACCGAGACTGCGAACGGGGTCTCCGCGCCGCCGTCGGCGCCCTCCCGGGTCATGAGTGGGATCTGCAGCTCGTCCAGCCGTTTGCCACTCATCGGGGTGCAGATCAGGCCGCAGGCGTACTTCGCCATGAAATTGATCGCCTCCGGCGTAACGTGCTCGGCGGCGATCGCCAGGCTGCCCTGACTGTCCACATCCTCTTCGTCGTCGAGGATGACGACGAAGCGCCCGGCCTGATACTCGGCGATCCCCATGCTGAGCGTGGCAAACGGCATTGGCCTCTCTCCTCTCATGACGCCCGGTGACAGGCACGGACGCCGCGGCATGTGCTAGAGCAACTGTAACGTGTTTCTCGTCCGAAGGCGCGAAACCCGGGCGCGGGCGGGTGGGCGCCCACCCGCCCGCGCCCGGGTGCGCTCGGCTACTCGTAGGTGTAGCCGGGGCTGAAGGGGTGGAACTCGATCTTCTGGAACTCCGTCTGCCCCCCCGGCTGAACCTTGATCCCAGTTTCGTCGTGGCCGGGGAACAGGAACGCGTTGGTGTCGGTTGCGACACGGCGAATCTTCTCGATGGAGGCCGCCCAGTGCGATGGATCCCACGTCACCGGGGTGCCGATGGCCGGCGGGCCGAGGGTCTCGTGGGTGTACATCGCGTCGTCGGTTAGCAGCACTGTGCCCGTACGGTCGAGCGGAACAACCAGGCCCACCGTGCCGGGGGTGTGGCCGGGCAGGCTGAGGATCCTGAGGCCCTTGAGGAGCTCTGTATCCCCGTACAGGAGCGTTGGCTTCTTCTCGGACAGGAAGGCCCAGTCCCTGCGAACGAAGAAGTTTTCCGCCGTCTGCACTTGCTGCACGTGCTTGTACTCGTCCTCGTGGACCAGGATCGTCGCCCCGGCCCGCTCGAACATGCGCAGCCCGCCAGCGTGGTCACAGTGCAGATGCCCCTGGACGACATAGCGGAAGTCCTCCGGCCCGAGCCCGAGCGACTTCAGGCGCGCTTCGAGGCAGACCTCGGGGGTAACACTCTGCAGGTTTACCAGGTTCAGCCAGTCCTGCAGCCACTCCTCGGGCCAGGTAGCCGAGATGCCAGTGTTCCAGAGCACCCGGCCCTCCGGGTGGTCGATGACGTAGGACACGGATGGACACTGGTACGGCCGCGGCCGCAGCTCGCCGCGCGCCAGCCGGTCCCAGTACGTCGCCGGGTCGGGATCTACCAGCATCTGGTAGTCCAGCTCCATGTAGCCGAGGTTGACGCCAGTCAGTTTGATTCCCATGCTTTCCTCCCGCAGACAGATCGGGCGACATGAGTCCACGCGCCGGACGGCACCCCCGCTGCGCTCTGGAGCTCCCTCCCGAGACGTCCTCGCGCTCGAGTCCAGGCGGACGCGGTCCAGGCTGCTGCCTGCCACGCTAGCAAAGCCGAGCAGCGGCGAAGTGTCCCAAATTGAGACGGTCGCCAGCGGGCTATCCGTACCGATGATGGGGCTACTGGTACTCTAGCGTCGCGGCCGTCAGCCCGCAGAGCAGCTTGCCCACGGTCTCCAGGCAGCGGTCGTTCGATGGCGGCATCACCGGGCCAGCCATTGCGTCGCGGTACCAGCGCTCCAGCGGCAGCTCTTTCAGGATGCCCCGCCCGCCCACCAGCCGGATCGCCCGTTCGGTGACCATCATCCCTACCTCGGCGCTGTAGTACTTGGCCTGGTTCACTGCCAGCATCGTTTCTGCGCGGTCGCCGCCCATCTTGGCGCGCGCCGCCTCGTCCAGCAGCAGCCGGGCCGCTCGCAGCGCTGTGCCCATCTCGGCTAGCGCCCGCTGCGTCACGGGATGGTGGCTCAACGGCTCCCTGGAAGGAGCGAACGTTCTGGTCTTCGCGTACTCGAGCAGGAACGCAAAGGCCGCTTCAGCGATCCCCAAGTACACCGCGGCGTAGCCGAGCGCGAAACCGGACAGGTCGATGGTGAGGAGCTGGCCCGGGCTGCCGATGATCGCCTCCTGCTCGATGAAGCTGTCGTAGCGGATGGTGTGGCTGACGGTGCCGCGCATTCCGAGCGCGTCCCAGCGCTTCTCGATGGCGATACCGGCCCCCTGGCGTGGCAGCAGCGCGGAGACGATGCCCTCGCGCGCCGAGCTGGTCCCGGCGAGCAGTCCGGAGATGAAGTAGTAGTCGGCCGCATCGCCGAGCGAGCAGAAGTGCTTCAGGCCACGTACCTGGTAGCCGCCGGGCACAGGGTGGAAGACTGTCTGGAGCGCCAGCTTGTCGCGGAAGCTCGATTCCGGCTCGCTGGTGATGGAGGCGACGAGCTTGCCCTGCTGAACCACCTCTCCGAAGTAGCGCTGCTTCTGGCTCTCTGTCCCGAGGGCATCCACGAAGGTGAGCACGGTGCAGTGCATATTGAAGGTGAGGGCCGTCGCCGGGCAGCCCTTGGCGATCTCCAGCAGGCAGAGTGCGTACGCCAGGGGATCGGCGCCCAGCCCGCCGTACGCGCGCGGGACCACCAGCCCCAGCAGGCCGGCCTGGCGCAGGTCGGCGTAGTTCTCGTAGGGGAAGGATGACTGGGCATCGTAGCGCGGCGCCCGCGCCGCGAAGCGCTCGCGGGCGAGCGCCGCGACGGCCTCGACCAGCGCCGACTGCTCAGGGGCCAGGGGCGGAGACGGGAGCATCATGGTACCCCATCACTGTACCAGCTTCCAGCGCTCGGTCTGTCGTCGCTGGCGCCAAGCCGCCCCCGCCCTCGGGCATCCTGAGACCCTAGTCCGAGCCCCAGCCACTGACGGCCTCGACGCGCACCCGGTACTGCACGCGCCGCTCGCCGGGGGCTCGGTATGGGTACACGTCCTGTCCGATGTACTTCTTGGACAGGCGGTTGATCCCCTCGCCCGCATCCTCTTCCTCGGAGAGCGCCTCGACCACGCGTCCGTGGATACTGACGTTGCGGTAGGGGTTGTTCGGATCCAGCACGCTGATGCTCACCCGCGGGTCGCGGGCGAGGTTGAGCGCCTTGGTTCGCCCCTCGGCGGTGTTCAGGATGATGTCGTCCCCGTCTATGTCCACCCACACCGCTGAGGCGTGTGGCGAGCCATCCGGGTTGATGGTCGCCACGTGGACGAAGACCGGCGCCTGCAAGATCTGCCGCTCCTTCTCGCTCAGCTTGCGGTGTCGCGGAGTGATGTTTGGGTGCTGCCGGGCCATCGTCTCCTCCCTGTTCCTCCCAGCGCAGCCGGCGCCAGGCCCTGCTCGCGGCTCTCCGCGCTAGAGAAGCCACCGCGGGAGCGAGGAGCTGGCACTCCATGGCGGCCGCGCTCCACACTGGAAACGCGCGGGCTCCGGGCGCAGCGCCCGGAGCCCGCGCAACGCCCAAAGGAGCTAGCTCCCCTTGTACTGCTCGATCAGCTTGAACTTCCCGCCAAGGATCTTATAGATGTATAGCGCCGGGTTCTTGATGTCGCCGTTCTCGTCAAACGAGTAATCCGGCAGCAGCACGCCCGGCACCCCGCCCGCGCGCAGCGCGTCGATGACCTTCTGGTGGTCTTCCGACCCGGCCTTCTTGACCGCGTTGAACGCCAGGTTGGCATAGTCGTACCCGTAGATCTCGTAGCCGTTGGGGTCGTTGCCGAACTTCGCCTTGTACTTCTTGGCGAAGTCCTGCACCGCCGGCGGCCCATCCTGATCGTAGGGCGGCACCTGGAACGTTACATAGACACACTCGGAGTCCGACTTGCACTCCGCGGCGTCGCCCGCGGCCTTGATCATGCCCGGGTCGAAGTAGCCGTCACAGCCGATGATCGGCCCCTTGAAGCCGAGCTGGCGGATCTGCTTGACCATCAGTCCGGCGGAGGTATTGAAGTTGGTGCAGTACACGATGGCGTCCGGCTGCTGCACCTGGATGATCGGGGTCAGCGTCCCGGAGTAGTCCACGTCCTTCGGCTCGACGCCGCCGAACGAGGTGACCGTCCCACCATTCTTCTCGATCGTCGCCTTGGCCACTTCCGTCACGCCCTGGCCAAACGCCTGCTTGTCGTTCAGCAGCGCGAACTTCTTGGCGCCGACCTTCTTCATCACCGTGAGCACGCCAGCCGCGCCCTGGATGTTGTCGTTGGCGACGGGGCGGAACAGGTTCTTCCAGCCCTGCTGAGTAATCTTCGGATTCGAGGAGATGGTGATCTGCGGCAGATTCACCTTGTTCTCAATCGGCCCACCGGCGAGCGTCGTTCCCGAGCAGAAGTGGCCGAACAGCAGCACGTTCTTCGGGTCGTCGGCGATCTTCTGGGCGACGGCGCTGGCCTGCTTCGGATCACAGGCATCGTCTTCGGGCTTGATGACGATCTTCTTTCCGAGCAGGCCGCCCTTGGCATTCCACTCGTCGGCTGCCATCTGGATCCCGTTCAGGTATCCCTGGCCGAGCTGGGCGACGTCGCCGGTGAGCGGGCCAGCCCAGGCGAACTGGATCTCGCCACTAAGCGCGGCGCCCCCGGCGGCCGGGGTCGCGCCCGCCGCTGCGGCTGTCGTCGGTGCTGCGGCCGGCGCGGTCGTCGCGGCCGCCGCCGGGGCCGTGGTGGCCGCAGCGGCGGGTGGCTTGGTCGGAGCGGCGGCCGCGGTGGTGGGAGCGGCGGCGGGCGCAGTCGTGGGAGCGGCCGCTGGGGCGGTGGTCGGCGCCGCGGCCGGCGCCTGGGCCTGCTGCTGCGCGCAGGCCGAGGCAAGCAAGGTTAGCGCGGTGAGCAGCGGCAGGACGCCGCCCCACCCGCGCGAGGTCAAGCGAATGTGCATCTCGTGCATCCTCCTTGAGAAAAAGAGCGTCGCAGAGGGAAAGCGTGTGGAATCCGGTCCTCTTCGAACGCGGTGCTCGGCGATCATCCCCATCGATTGCCGTACTCCTGCTCCCCGCACACCTCCTCGCGGTCCGTCTCGCTATCCTGTCTCCACGGGCCTTCTCTGCCCGATGTCTTCGGCTAGAGAGCCCCACCAGTTGTGTGACGATACGGGCCCTGCCCGGGCCTGTCAATAGTTACTCCGGCGCCCGGGCCGGGAGAAAAGATGGGACGGGTAGAGCTCACCGCCGCGGAGCTTCCACGATATACCGATGTGGTCGTCGTCGGCGCCGGTCTGGTCGGACTGGCCTCCGCATTCTTCGCCGCGGAGGCCGGGCTGGGCCGGGTGGTTGTCCTCGAGCGGCGCGACGCGCTCGCCGGCCTCACCTCGGCCCATTCGGCCGAAGGGTTCCGGCTGGAGTGGGACGCGCCGGAGAACGTCGCGATGGTGCGCGAGAGCATTGATATCTTCGCGCACTTTGCCGAGGTGGTCCGGCTGCCGGGCTTCGACGTGGGGCTGAGACAGCAGGGCTACCTCTTCCTCGCCAGCCCGACGCCGGGAGCAACGCGCCCGGCCCGGCTGCGGGAGCGGGTCGCCTGGTGGCGCCAGCATGGACTGGAGGACGTCGAGTACCTGGACGCCGCCGAGGCGCGCCGCCGCTTCCCGTTCGTTCGCCCCGAGGTGGAGGAGGCGCACTTCCGGGCCGGGGATGGCTTCCTCGCGGCCCGGGCCGTCGCGCGCGGCTTCGCGCTAGGCGGAAGGTTCGATACCTTCCTGGACGTCGAGGTGGTCGCTATCGAGACGCGCGGCGGCCGGGTGGCCGCGGTCGCGCTCGCAGACGGCCGGCGGGTGGAGACCGCGGCGGTGGTGGTGGCAGCCGGGCCGTTCTCCGCCCGGATCGCCGCGACCGCTAGGGCTCGGCTGCCGCTCGAGCTCCGGCGGCGCCACGGGCTGGTGGTGTTCCTCCCGCCCGGGCTGGTGGATCCCGGCTGGCCGATGGTGGTCGACGCCGACCTTGGTCTGTACTGGCGGCCCTGGCCGGGAGGGCTGTTCGTTGGCTGGGAGCAGGCGCTGGCGGCAGACCAGACGCCGGGCGAGCCGCTCGATCCGGCCCCGGCGGATTGGCGCTACCTGGTCCGGGTGCGTCGCCACGGTCGGCGGCTGACCGCCTTCTGGGAGCAGGTGCCGTTCGAGAACGTCCTCTGGCACACCGGCCAGTACGTCGCGCCGGCCTCTGCCGACGGCCGGCCCATTATCGGACCACACCCGGACGTCCCTGGGCTGTACGTCAACACCGCCTACGAAGGGCGGGGCATCATGGCCAGTCCGGGCGGGGCCCGGCTGCTGGTCGACCTGATCCAGCACCCGCGCGCCCCAGAAACCAACCCGTTCCGCGTCTTCAGCGTCGCCCGCCCGAACGCGCCCGATCGAATGGTGCTGTGACACGCCGGGCTCAGGCAGCGCCGACGCCCGCCTCGGCCAACGCCGGGAGCACCTCCTGAGCGAACAGGCGCAGCGAACGAACGACCTGCTCGTGGGGCAGCCCACCCACGTCGAACCAGCCGAGCACGTCCGTAATACCGGCCTCCGCGTCCCGGCGAAGCTGGGCGATGCAGCGCTCCGGGGTGCCGTAGATCAGCCGCTCCCACCAGGCCTCGTCGTCGGGCTCGTCAGCGAGTGGCGAGGCGAGATTGCGACCGGCCCGGATCGGCTCGTCGTCCATGCCCAGGTGGTGCGACACCCGGCTCTGCCAGCGTGTCTGCCAGACGGCGGCGCGTGCCTCGGCCTCGTTGTCTGCCACGTAGATATGGCGCAGCACCCCGATCCGGGCGTCGTCGGTGCGGTGCCCAGCGGCGGCGCGGAGGGTGAGGAAGCGGTCCCGCCAGGCGGCGATCTCGTCCCACGTCATGCGGTTGCCGGTGATCAGTGCCTGGTAACCATTGGCGGCGATCCAGTCGAGTGTGGTGAGGCTGAGCGTCGCGACCCAGATGGGGGGATGGGGACGTTGCAGTGGCTTGGGGAGCAGCGTCGTCGGCCGCGGCACCTGGTAATAGCGGCCCTGGAAGGTAAAGTCGTCCTCGGTCCAGGCCTTCTTCATCAGGGCCAACTGCTCCTGGAAGATGGCCCGGCTCTCCTCCAGCGGAACGTTCAGCCCGTGGAACTCCATCGCCTGGTAGCCGCGGCCAAGCCCGAGGTCCAGCCGGCCGCGGGTGAGGATATCGACGACGGCAACGTCCTCGGCCAGCCGCAGCGGGTGCCAGAACGGGGTGACGATAACGCCCTGCGAGAAGCGAATGCGCGGGGCAACGGCGCTCGCATGCGCAATGAGCAGCAGCGGATTGGTGGACAAGCCGTAATTGGAGAAATGGTGCTCGGCCACCCAGGCGTAGTCGAAGCCCAGCTCGTCGGCCAGGGCGATCTGCTCAATCGTCTCCTCGAAGCGGCGCTGGCCGCGCGCCAGGTCCGGGCTGCCGAGGAGATGGAACGTCCCGATACGCATGCACTGCCTCCCGCCGGCCGGCTTGCGTGTCGGCCGGGTGTGCTGGCATTGTCGCAACCGTGGCGCAGCCAGGGCAAGCGGCACGCGACATGCCCGGTGTGTCCCAGCCGTGGCGCACATGCCGCGGCCAGGGCAGCAGAGGACGCCAGCCGCCGCCGCGGGGCCAGGAACGGTCCGGTTGAGATCGCTCAAAACGGCCTGCCGCGCGCCTCGACAAGAGAGAATACTTGACAGGCTTCCGGGCCGCTCGTACCATCCAGCGCACCCAGTGATCGATACCGCTTCCGGAGCACGCTCATGCTCGAGATTTTGCTCAAGCTCCTGCCGCAGCAGCTCGTCAACGGGATTACGATTGGCGCTGTCTATGCCCTGATCGCCCTCGGCTACACGATGGTGTACGGCGTCTTGCAGTTGATCAACTTCGCCCACGGTGAGCTGTTCATGCTCGGGGCGATGGTGGCGGTGTTCCTGCTAGCGGCGCTGTCCATTAGCGGGCCGGTCGGTTTTGGCCTCCTGGTGGGCGTGCTGCTCCTGCTGTTCATCACCAGCATGGCGTTCTCGGCCACGCTGGGGGTCACGATCGAGCGGCTCGCCTACCGTCCGCTCCGCCACGCCGGTCGGCTCTCCCCGCTCCTCAGCGCGCTCGGGGTATCGATCTTCCTGCAGAACGCGACCATGGTGGTGGTCGGCCCTCAGCCGCACTTCCTGCAGGACTCCCAGCACGAGATCCTGCCCACGGTCGCGGTGCCGTTCTTTGGCTTGGTTCTCACCAATAAGCAGGTGATCACCCTGGTGGTCGCCACGGTGCTGATGGTTGGGCTGCACTGGTTGGTGAACTACACCCTGTTTGGGATGGCGGTACGGGCCGTGGCCGAGGACAAGGACGCGGCCAGCTTGATGGGGATCGACGTGGACCGGATCATCTCGATGGTCTTCGTCATCGGCCCGGCACTGGGGGCGGCGGCCGGGATCCTGTTCGCGCTTCAGTTCAACGTCGCGCTCTGGAACATGGGCTTCATCGCCGGCCTCAAGGCGTTCACCGCGGCGGTGCTGGGCGGCATCGGCAACATCCCGGGGGCGATGCTCGGCGGGCTGCTGCTGGGCGTTCTTGAGACGGTGGGGGCAGGCTACCTGCCGATCATCACCAATGGCGCCATCGGCCCGGAGTACAAGGACATCTTCGCGTTCCTGATCCTGATCCTGGTCCTCGTGTTCCGCCCTACCGGACTGCTGGGCGAGCGGGTGGCGCGCTAGGACGCGCCGTCTGGAATGCCGCGGGGGGTTGAGATGGCCACGTATCACGAGGCAATGACCGAGCAGTTGCGCCGCGTCAACGCGCTGGGGCGCTGGCAGAAGGCCGTGGCGGTGATCTTGCTGTTTTTGCTGCCGTTCTTCCTCGGCGAGCTGCTCACCGCGCTCGGCTCGGTGCTCCCGCTCGACTTCTTTCACTCGGGCGACCGCTATATGTTCCGGGTGCTCGATCAGGCCGGCATCTACGTGCTGCTGGCGCTCGGGCTGAACATCGTCGTCGGCTACGCCGGGCTGCTGGACCTGGGCTATGTGGCGTTCTACGCCGTGGGAGCCTACACCTACGCGCTGCTCGCCTCGCCGCAGCTCGGGCTGCACCTGCCGTTCTGGCTGATCCTGCCGATCGCCCCGCTGATCGCGGCAACGTTCGGCGTCCTGCTCGGGGCGCCGACTCTGCGCCTGCGCGGCGACTACCTGGCGATCGTGACGCTCGGCTTCGGCGAGATGATCCGCATCCTGCTGAACAACCTCGACGTGCTCACCAACGGCCCGCGCGGGATCAACAACATCGACTCGCCGAAGTTCATCAGCTTCGATCCCACCACCCTGCTCCCGGTGACCACGCTGACCGACCCGAAGCAGTTCTACTACGTCATCCTGGTGCTGGTGCTGGGAGCGATCTTCTTCATCTCCCGGATCCAGAACTCGCGGATCGGCCGGGCCTGGGCAGCGATTCGAGAGGACGAGGACGTAGCCCGGGCAATGGGGATCAACACCACCACGCTCAAGCTGCTCGCCTTCGCTATGGGCGCCAGCACCGCCGGCTTTGGCGGGGTGATCTTCTCCGGCTTACAGGGCTTCGTCAGCCCGGAGAGCTTCATCCTGCTCGAGTCGATCCTGATCCTATCGATGGTCGTACTCGGCGGGATGGGTAGCATCCCCGGGGTGGTGCTCGGAGCGATCATCCTGACCGTGCTACCCGAGGTGCTGCGCGAGTTCGCGGTGTACCGGATGGCGGTCTTCGGGCTGGGCCTGACGATCATGATGCTCGTCCGGCCCGAGGGGATCTGGCCGAGCAAGGTGCGCAAACGCGAGCTACACTCGGCCGACACCGAGAGCGGGCCGGGCGAGTTGCTCGCTGGCGAGACCGAGGCGCGCATCCAGCTCCAAGGGACTGCCACGCCGCTGGTCGAATCACAGCAGGGCCAGGGAGGCTGAGGTGGCCAATACCCCGCTGCTGGAGCTCGACGGTGTAACCAAGGACTTCGGCGGCTTGCGCGCGGTCAACAACGTCTCGTTCTCGGTCGGCCAGGGCCAGCTCGTTGCGGTGATCGGCCCGAATGGCGCCGGCAAGACGACCATCTTCAACCTGGTCACCGGGGTGTATCCCGTCAGCCATGGGACGATCCGTTTCCGCGGCCAGGTGATCAACGCGCTGCCCCAGCACAAAGTCACCGAGCTCGGGATCGCCCGCACCTACCAGAACATCCGCCTGTTCAAGGCGATGTCCGTGATCGAGAACGTCCTGGTTGGAACGCACTGCCGAACGCGAGCCAATATCTTCGACGCGATGTTCAGCACCGGCCGGGCCCGGCGGGAGGAGGAGGCGAGCTACCGGCGCGCGCGCGAGCTGCTCGACTTCGTCGGGCTATCGAAGTACGAGTCCGAGGTCTCCAAGAACCTGCCGTATGGCGACCAGCGGCGACTGGAGATCGCCCGAGCGCTGGCGACCCAGCCGGTGCTGCTGCTGCTGGACGAGCCGGCGGCGGGGATGAACCCGGCCGAGACCGCCGAGCTGATCGCGCTGATCCGCCGCATTCAGGACATCGGAATTACCGTGGTGCTGGTGGAGCACGACATGAAGCTGGTGATGCGGGTCTCGGAGAACATCGTGGTGCTCGACCACGGCGAGAAGATCGCTGAGGGGCCGCCCGCCCAGATCCAGCGCAACGAGCGGGTCATCGAAGCGTATCTGGGCAAGGCGAGCTGACGATGCTGGACCAAGCCGGCCTCTCCCCCAACAGCCGTGCCGCGACCGTGGCGCCGGTGCTCCAGGTGCAGGACCTGGTCGCCCGCTACGGCCAGATCACCGCGCTCAAAGGCATCTCCTTCGAGGTTCACCAGGGCGATATCGTTGCCCTGATCGGCGCCAACGGGGCGGGGAAGTCCACGACCCTGCGGGCGATCTCGGGCCTGATCCGCCCCGCCAGCGGGCAGATCCTGCTGCACGGGCGCAGCATCGCCAAAGCTCCACCCAGTGAGATCGTCCGCATGGGCGTGGTCCATTGCCCGGAGGGGCGGCGCATCTTCACCCGCATGACTGTCCTGGAGAATCTGTACCTGGGGCACTACAGCCAGCGCAGCAAGAGCGACCTCGCCGCCGCGCTGGAGCGGGTCTTCGCGCTCTTCCCGATCCTGAAGGAGCGCCAGCACCAGCTTGGCGGGACGCTGTCCGGCGGGCAGCAGCAGATGCTGGCCATTGGCCGAGCGCTGATGGTCACGCCCCAGGTGCTGCTGCTTGACGAGCCCTCGCTCGGCCTGGCCCCCATGCTCGTTCAGCAGATCTTCGCAACGATCGAGGAGATCAATCGGCAGGGCACCACGGTGCTGCTGGTAGAACAGAACGCTAACCTGGCGCTACGGATGGCCAGCCGCGCCTACGTGCTCGAGGCCGGCCGGATCGTGCTCCAGGGCACCGGCGCCGAGCTGCTCGCCAACGACGCTGTTCGCAGGGCGTACCTGGGCGAGCTGTAGGCTCGTCCCCAGCTCGGCGCACCCTCGCGAGGCGGGAGCTGAGGGATGAGGCGATGGGGACACTGCCAAACGGGGCGGGGTAGCGCAATGACGCCCGCGCCCGAGCGCGCCCGGCCCCGGCTGCCAGGCGCCCAAGCGACACCGGACGCCGAGGCACGGAGGTGCAGTTGTGATCGGCCCGCGCCCCATAGCTATGGAAGACGTCGCCAGCGGCGACACGGTGGAGGGTGGGAGGCCGCTCTACGGCTACAGCATCGGCATCCTGATGCTTGAGGCGCACTTCCCGCGCCTCCCGGGCGACCTCGGTAACGCTACTACCTTCCCCTACCCGGTGCTGTACCACGTGGTGCGCGGCGCCTCGCCCGAGCGCGTGGTGGTGGAGGGCGACCCGGCCCTGCTGGAGCCGTTCATCCAGGGAGCCCAGGCGCTGGAGCAGATGGGGGTGCGGGCGATCACCACCAACTGTGGCTTTCTGGCGCAGTTCCAGCGCGAGCTGGCCGCGGCGGTGCGCGTCCCGGTGTTCACCTCCAGCCTGCTGCTGGTACCGCTGGTCGCCCAGATGCTCGGCCCCGACCGCCGGGTGGGCATCCTGACCGTCCATGGCCCCGCGCTCGGGGAGCGCCACTGGCGTGGCCTGGGCTGGAGCCCTGAGACTCTTCCCGTCGCCATCCGCGGGCTGGAGCGCTACCCTACCTTCACCCGGGCGCTGCTCGGCAACCAGCCGCGCTTCTCGGTGAGCGCGATGGAAGCGGACATGATCGCCGCTGCGCGTGACCTGCTCGCGGAGCACCCGGACGTCGGCGCCCTGGTGTTCGAGTGCACCAACATGGCTCCCTACGCGCACGCCGTCCAGGCCGCGGTCGGGCTGCCGGTGTTCGATATCCAGACGCTCGTCGACCATGTGTACCTGGCGCTGCACCGCCGCCCCTACGCCGGCGAGCTCTGAGTCCCCGACCGTGCCGGGCGTGTCGGCGCGGGCAGCGGCGAACGACCTCCCTATCCCCGGATGAGCCGGCCTGTGCTTCGGTTCCCGGGCTCAGACGCTCGGCGCGCCGAAGGAGAGGGCCAGGCCTCGGGACGCCTTCGGGTTAGCTGCGCGGCACGGTGTAGCGCAGCTCCTGGCCCGCCTCTCCCACCGAGCGCGACCAGCTTGCGTGCAGGATGTGGACGCGGACGTGGTAGCTCCCCGGCTTGGCGCCGGCAGGAATAGGCCAGCGGACGGTGAGCGTCTGCTGCGCGAGCGGCCGCAGGTTCAGTGGATAGACCCAATCCTGCCAGCGGCGATGCTCCCCTCGGTCCAGCACCTCCACCCAGGCGCCGATGTTGTACTGCGGCAGCGGGCCGTTGACGAGCGTGAAGCTGATCGCTTGCGTGCCGCGCGGCTTGGCAGTGCGGCTCTCCAGCCGCGCGTGCGTCACCGCGACGCTTCCGGCCGGCGGATCCGGCGTCTGGACCAGGCTGATGACAAGCAGCGGGGCCAGGACCAGCGACCAGAGCACGCCGCCACCATAGGCGACCAGCCGGGCGAGGCGGACGCGCGGGCTGAGCGAGACACTCGGGTTGGCCGGGTGGCGCCAGTGGCTCCAGAGGAACCAGGTGCAGCCGAGCGCCACCAGCGCTGCCAGCGGCGCCAGGCTGAGGACGCCATCCAGCCCGAACAGCAGCCGGCCCAGGTTGTGGACCACTCGCCCCTGCTCCAGCGCCGGGAGCCAGACATCGCCGAGTGGGAAGGCCCAATCATCCGGGATGAACACGGCGGTCGCGGTCGCGGCCCAGATGGTGGCGAACGACCAGAGCAGCAGCGGGACGAGCAGCGCCAGCCCCGCGCGACGAGCGCCCAGCGGCGCCAGCGCCGCGACCGCGAACGGCAGCGCTGGGAGCAGGAAGCGGGGGCCAGGGGTCCAGCCGCCGAAGGGCAGATAGTAGCCGGCGTTGTAGAGCAGATAGACCACCACGACGAGCGCCAGAAGCACCGCTTCCGGACGAAAGCGTCGCTCGCGCCACAGCAGCGCCAGGCCGACCGGAGCCAGCACCAGGAACGGTGAGCCGACCAGCAGGCCCTTGCCAGCGACCAGCAGGTCCAGCAGCGCGGCCGGGTTCGGCATGCCCACCCCGTTCAGCCCCTGAGCCGCCCCGGCGAACTCGGGGTTCACCAGGCAGCAGCTCGGCGTTTTCCAGGGAGCGCCGTAGGCCAGGGTATCGTAGAGCGCCAGCGCCGCCAGCGCCGGGACGGCGCCGGCCAGGAAGGCGAGGGTTAGCCGAACGCTCCGCACGCCAAGCACGATGTAGAGGAGCAGGAGCCCGAATGTGAGCGCGGCCGGATACTCGCCCAGGATCGCCAGCCCGGCCAGCAGCCCGGCCGCGGCCACTGCCAGCCAGCCCCGCGCGCCGAGGCGCGCCCGGAGCAGCAGCGCGAACGCGGCGAAGCCCAGCAGCGCCGCGAGCTGGTGCCCGAACAGCAGCGTGGAGAAGGAGAACGCGATCGTCCCCAGCCCATACCCGAGCACCAGCAGCGGGTTGCCCGGGGCGCCCGGCGCCAAGCACTCCAGCACCCAGAGCAGCAGCACACCCAGCAGCGCCGAGGGCAGCGCGACCGCGGCGACGGTAAGGAGGTAGACGCGGTGCGTCTCTTCGAGCGCTCGTCCAGCGGCGAGCAGCCGCTCGAACGCCGAGACCACCAGGTAGGCGGGCAGGGCCAGGACCGAGACACCGGGCGCCTTGTCGCTATAGAAGTGCCCATCGCGGCGAATCTTGTCGATCGTGTTGTCTGCATAGCGATCGACGATGATGCTGCGGTCATCCGCCAGTGCCCGCACCAGGTTGTAGCGACTGAGCGCATTCGCCTGCGAGGGCTGGATGAAGTAGCTGTAGGCGCACAGCAGCAGCAGGAACACGGCCAGCTCCGAGCCGACACTCCAGCTCCGTTTCGGCGCTACTGTGGGAACGGGCGTCGCGGTGGCCGCCGGCCGCTCCAGCGTCGCCACCCCATCGCGCATTTCTGCGACCGAGGCCAGCGCCAGCGCGGGCGCGCCGAGACGCGCCTGGCGCGCCCGCAGCCAATCGAACAGGGGGATCAGGAGGGGCACCCCGGCGTAGGCGAACAGCACCCAGTCTGGCGTGACGCGGCTCTCCTGGTTGAAATAGTGCGGCAGGTAGAAGGCGGGCAGGCAGAGCAACGAATACGCCACCACCAGCCGCGAGAGCGTCGGGCGCCAGCCAAGGAGCGCGGCCAGGGCGAGCGGCCAGACGAAGTACCAGGCCTGCACCCAGGGAAGCACGAGCAGGATCAGCAGCAGGAACGCGCGGGTACAGGCGCGGATCGCCGCGCGAAGCGCGGTCCTGGTGTCCTGCCGCGCCGCGCCCAGCACCTGGCGCGCCTCCCAGACGAGGTAGAGCAGGAACAGCAGCCGTGTCGCCTGGCGGGTCCAGCTCCGCACCAGCTCCTCATACTGTGCCTGCTGCACCTGGTTCTGTGCCTGGCGCTTCTTGGAGGGAGCAAAGAGGTGATCCGCCAGCCGGGTCGCCGCCAGGGAGGGGGCGGAGTTGACGACCATCCCCCCACCCACGGCGTTGAGTGCTGGCGCCAGTGCCGCGGAAAGCGGCCGCCAGGGCCAGAGCAGCGCCAGCACCAGCAGCGCAACGACCATGCCGGTGGCGCCCAGCCAGACGAGGCGCGCACCCCAGGTGCGCAGCCGCGCCAGCCAGACGAGCCCGAAGAACAGGCCGGCCACTCCGGTGGTGTACTTCACTAGCGCGCTCAGGGCGATGAGCACCAGCCCAGCACCCCAGCGCACCTGAGCGCGCCACATGGTGCGCCCTTCTGGAATCAGTCCGGCGAGCGGCACCAAGCCGAGCAGCAGCAGCAACGCCATCAGCCCATCGTTGTGGGCATTGCCGACGACCTCGAACAGTACCAGCGGGTTCCAGGCAAACAGCGCGAAGGCGACCAGCCGCGCCCGGCGCGAGCCGTCGCCCGGCCCCAGGCGGCCGAGCAGCCACCAGAGGCTGCCCAGGCTGGCCAGGTAGGCCAGGTTCATCAGCAGCTTGTAGGCCAGAACCTGATCCACCAGCGAGAGCGGTGCGAGCAACGGTGCCAGCGCGGCGCTGAGGTCCGTCCAGAGTGGGCCGTAGACACTCGGCTGGCCGTGCCACATCGGGTGAATCCAGTTCAGCAGTGGGTGAGTGGGAAAGGTGTTGGGTGGGCGGACGTACGGGTTAGCGCCGAACAGGCCGCCGATCTGGCCGTACATCACGTAGGAGAAGATGTCCGTGGTGTACAGGCCGGGCGTCAGGAGCAGGGTCATCTGAAAGACAAGCGCCCAGCCGAGCACCAACCGGCCGGCTCCTGGAGCGGCCGCGACCCCACGATCCAGCAGCCAGAGGCCCAGCAGGTAGGCCGCGGCAGCGAGGAGAAAGGCGGCCAGGAGCAGGCTGATCAGCAGATCGAGCTGCCGCGGCGGCTCCAGTCCGGGGATCAGTGCGCTCGCCGCCGCAAGCAGCCGGGTCAAGAGCCACTGGAGCGGCGGGTATTCCCGCAAGGCGGCCTGAGTGAAATCCTTGCCGTGCGTGAGCCGGTAGCTGAGCAGCCAGAGCAGGAGCAGGCTCAGCTCCAGTCCCGCCCCGGCGCCTCCCAGGAGCAGGAGCCGTGTCGCCGGCGCGTGCACGGGCGCGCCGGGCGCGTGGGTGGGGCCAGCCGCTACGGCAGGCGGCGGGCCGGCGAGGCGAGTCGTCACCGGGGCTGACCGTCCCGGACGCTCCGCCGCTGGCGGAGAACAGAACACCCGCGCCGACGGCTCGCGGCGCACTGCATGGCAGAGCCCATTACTGCCTCGGGAGCTGTTGCCTCGGCGTACCCTACGATACCATGCCCCGCAGGGGCACCGTCAGACGCCCCGCACACGAGCCCACCCGCCCCGGGATGGCCCGGCCGAGCCACCCCGGGGCATCGGGCCGGCGAGCGCCCCTGCCGGCACCCGTTAGGCCGTCGCCGTTTTCTCCTGCGCGCTCGGCTGCTCCTGGCTGGCCGGCGCGGGGAGAGGCAGAGTGGGCTGCGTCAAGCCGAGCGCAATGCCCATCGCGGTGGCGCTAGTGGCCAGCACCACCAGGCTCCAGGGCAGCCGCAGCCGGAGCAGCCGATCCAGCGAATACCGCCCCGGTCCGCTCAGGGCCACCGAGAGTGCGCTAGCCATGTAGACCATTGGCAGCTCGGCGCCCCCCGCCGCCACCCAGATGGGCTTGCCCCAGTGTACGGTGGCGGTCGCCATCGTCATCGGCGCAAACAGGGAGACCGGACCGACTGGGAAGAGCAGGCCCAGGGCGGTGAGCAGGCCGTCACCCAGCCGCTCGCCCCCGCCGCCAGCGCCCAGGGCTTTCCCGGCCGCAGTCCGAGCGATTCCAGCCAGCCGGCGGTGCTTCGCAGGCCGGGGCCACCGAACGCCCCGAACAGCTTCTGCGCCCCGTGGCCGGCCAGCATCCCGCCCACGGTAAGGCGTAAGATCAGCAGTGCGAGATCCCGCACCAGTGTATCCTCCTTTCCAGCGCCAGCTACCCGGCTAGGCCTTGCCATGCCCGGCTTTGCCAGCCCGGAGTGCAGGCGGCGTGCCGCGCACCACGGCGGACAGCGCCGTACCAGTACAATCTGAGCAAGTGTCGAGGGCACGCGTGCGACTGACCATTGAGCAGATCCGCGACTTCAAGCGGCGGGGCGAGCGGCTGGCGATGCTGACCGCCTACGACTATTCGATGGCCCGGCTGCTGGATGAGGCGGGCATTCCGCTGCTGCTGGTGGGCGACAGCCTCGGTATGGTGATGCTGGGCTATACCACCACCCTGCCCGTGACGATGGACGACGTGGTCCGCCACACCCAGGCAGTGGTGCGTGGAAGCAAGCGGGCGCTGGTGGTGGCAGACCTGCCGTTTCTCAGCTATCAGGCGAGCGCGGACGAGGCGCTCCGCAACGCGGGCCGACTGCTCAAGGAGGGTGGCGCCCAGGCGGTGAAGCTGGAGGGCGGCGGCCGGATGGTGGAGACCGTCCAGCGGCTGGTGGAGGCCGGTATCCCGGTGATGGGCCATCTGGGCCTGACCCCGCAATCGATCAACCAACTGGGTGGCTACCGCATCCAGGGCAAGACCGCCGCCGCGGCGGCGCGGCTACTCGCCGACGCCCGCGCGCTGGAAGCCGCCGGTGCCTTCAGCCTGGTGTTGGAGGGCATCCCGGCCCAGCTCGGCTCGCTCGTCAGCAGCCGCCTGGCGATCCCCACTATCGGCATCGGGGCCGGCCCGGGCTGCGACGGCCAGGTGCAGGTACTGCACGACATCCTCGGCCTGTACCCGGACTTCGCCCCCCGGCACGCCCGCCGCTACGCCGAGCTGGGCCAGGCGGTGCAGGAGGCAGCGCGCCGCTATGCCGCCGACGTCGCCGCCGGCACCTTCCCAAGCGAACGCGAGAGCGTAGCGATGGTGCCCGAGGTGCTGGCCGAGCTCCTGGCCCGCGACGCCGCGCCCGACCCTGCCCGGCCCTGAGCCTGGAGGAGCCGCGATGCGTGTGATCGACGACGTCGAACAAACCCGCGCCTACGCCCGCTCACTACGCCGCCCGCTGGGACTGGTGCCGACGATGGGGGCGCTGCACGAAGGGCACCTGAGCCTGGTGCGGGCAGCGCGCCGCGACTGCGCCAGCGTGGCGGTGAGCATCTTCGTCAACCCGACCCAATTTGGCCCCAACGAGGACTTCGCCAGCTACCCGCGCGACCTAGAGCGGGACCTGGCGTTGCTGCGCGACGAAGGGGTGGACCTGGTGTTCGTGCCCTCCGTTGAGCAGGTCTACCCGCCCGGGTTCGACACCACCGTCTCGCTCCAGCGCACCGCCGCTCGCCTGGAAGGCGCCCATCGGCCGGGGCACTTCGCCGGCGTGGCCACCGTCGTCGCCAAGCTGTTCATCATCATCGAGCCGAACCGCGCCTACTTCGGGCAGAAAGACGGCCAGCAGACGATCGTCGTCCGCCGCATGACCCAGGACCTGAACCTCCCGGTCGAGATCGTGGTGCTGCCCACTGTGCGCGAGCCGGACGGGCTGGCGATGTCCAGCCGCAACGTCTACCTCACCCCAGAGGAGCGCCGCGCCGCCCCGGCACTGTACCGCGGGCTGCGGCGCGCCACAGAGCTGTTCGAGGCGGGCGAGCGCGACGCGGAGACGCTTCGCCAGGCGGTGCGCGCGGTCGTCGCCGGCGAGCCGCTGATCGCGCTCGAGTACGTCAGCCTGGCCGCGCTGGACACGCTGGACGAGCTGGAGCGGGTGGACCGCCCGGCGATGCTTTCGCTGGCGGCGCGTCTGGGCCACGCCCGGCTGATCGACAACGTCCTGCTGCCTCCGCCCACGGACACGCGCCAAGGCGGACGATAGGGCGCGATCCTCAGGAACAGGCAGACCGCCGGGCGGAAGAGGTCGCCGCGCATTCACCGTGTTGAGCGGGGCGTCAGGGGCGCCGGCTGGCTCGTTCAGCGCGGCGCCGCTGCGTGATGCCGCCGTGGGGCGACAGCCCACTCCACTGGCTGGTGAGGTCTGGCGTCTGCGCGCTGCCAACCCGATAGTAGGCGGGCGCGTCGGGCGGGCCGAGCCGGCGCACCAGGCCGGCCGAAGCGAGCGCGTCCAGCAGCTCCCGGCAGCGGCGCGGGTCCAGGCTCAGCCGGTGGGCCAGCGAGAACTCCGTCTCGGGCAGGCGCGGGTCGGGCGAGACGAGCGCCACAACTTCGGTGGCGCTGAGCAGCGGGGAGGGCGCCATCGCAGGTCTCCGAGGCGGGCAGGCCAAACACGCTCGGCCTGCCCGAGATACCGATGTTCCCTGTGCTGGATGAACGAACGAGCCGCGCCGTGGTTGCACCTGGTTGGCCGCGTTTGGGAGGCCGCTCTTACAATTCCCGTGGACGGGGCGGCGGCCGCTGGCTGCCGCCGCTTCGTGTCACGGCCAGGGGCGGATGAGCGCCCTGCCAGCCCGCGGGCTAGCGCGCTGCCGCCCGGGGCCGGGCAAGGAGCTGAGGACCGGCGGGATGCAGATCGGGATCATGGGGCTGCCCGGCGCGGGCAAGACAACCCTCTTCAACGTGCTCGCCGGGGCGCACGCGCAGGTAGGCAGCTATAGCAGCGCGGTCGTCGAGCCCAACCGCGCTGTCGTCAAGGTGCCGGATCCCCGGCTGGACCGGCTGAGCGCGCTGTTCCGGCCGAAGAAGACCACGCCCGCCGAAGTGCAGTACGTGGACGTAGCCGGGCTGGTGCAGGGCTCGGCCACCAAGGGCAGCCTGGCTGCGTTCCTGGGGCATTTGCGCCAGGCGGACGTGCTGGTCCACGTGGTGCGGGCGTTCCCCGGCCCACTCGGGGAGCCGACTCCGCTGGCGGACCTGGAAGCGGGCGACCTGGAGCTGGTGCTGGCTGACCTGGGTGTGATCGACAAGCGCCTGGAGCGGGTGGATCGCGACATCCGCAGCGCCCCGGCCGGCAGCCTCCAGCGGCAGGCTGGCGAGCGCGAGAAGGCACTGCTGACCGAGTTCCGCGCTGCGCTCCAGGCAGAGCGCCCCCTGCGCGACCTGACGCTCGACCCGGCCGACGAGAAGCTGGTGCGCGGCTATGGCTTCCTCACCCTCAAGCCGATGCTGGTGGTGCTCAACACCGCCGAGCCGGACGAGGCGCTCGTGGCGCAGGCAAAGGCGAAGCTGCCCTGGCGGCAGACCGAGGTGGTCTCGCTGGCGGGCCAGCTCGAGATGGAGCTGGGCGAGCTTACGGCGGAGGAAGCGGCGGAGTTCATGCTGGCGCTCGGGATCGAGACGCGCGGCGCCCCGCGGGTGATCCAGCTCTCCTACCACCTGGCCGGGCTGATCTCCTTCTTCACCGCTGGCCCGGACGAGGTGCGTGCCTGGACCATCAAGCAGGGCACGCCCGCGGCCGAGGCAGCCGGGGCGATCCATTCCGACATCGCCCGCGGCTTCATCCGCGCCGAGGTGGTGCGCTGGGACGACCTGCTGGAAGCCGGCAGCACCACGGAAGCGCGCAAGCGCGGGCTGCTGCGCTCCGAAGGCCGCACCTACATCGTCCAGGACGGCGACGTGATCGAGTTCCTATTCAACGTCTGAGGAGCGCTGTTCGCGGCCAGCCGCGAGGAGCGCCCGGCCGGCCTGCACATCCCACAGCGCTCCTGGTGTGTTGTATTCCAGAGCGGCATATCACAGCCTGGTGACATGGCCGCGGTATGCTCGCCCCCCAGAACCTTTGGCGACCGGATCATGGACCGTTGGCCAGGCGAGCAAGGGCTCACCGGCCCTTGCCCGCTCCGAGCGGCTGAAGCCGCCAGAGGCGGAACGCTTCGCCACGATCTGGAGACACTGTGCAGCGCTCTCGCCTGGCAGCCCTCTGGCGGCTCGGGAGGACCATCTCCCTCCTGGCGCTTGTCCTCGGGCTGGCCACGCCCGCCGCCTTCGCCGGTTCCACCAGCCCGGGCTCCCTCACGCTGGCCGTGGGAACGGTCGCCGGCTGGGGCTACAACCAGTCCGGACAGGTGGGGAACGGCAACACCACGAACCAGACCCACGCTGTGCCGGTGAGCGGACTGAACGGAGTGAAGGGGATCGCGGCCGGCTGGAACCACAGCCTGGCAGTGCTCGCCGACGGGAGCGTCTACGCCTGGGGGCGCAACGACGCCGGGCAGCTCGGGCTGGGCACCACCTGCACTCCCTTCCTCTGCGGCGTCACCACTCCAATGCTGGTGAGCGGAATCAGCGGGGTGATCGCCGTCACGGGCGGCGACGAGTACAGCCTGGCGCTCAAAGCCGACGGCACCGTCTGGGCCTGGGGCTACAACGGCTCCGGCCAACTCGGCGACGGCACCACGACGGATCGGAACAGCCCGGGGCCGGTGAGCGGCTTGAACGGAGTGATCGCGATCGCCGCCGGCGGCATCCACGCCCTGGCCCTGAAGAGCGATGGGAGCCTCTGGGCCTGGGGCGACAACAGCTTTGGCCAGCTCGGCACCGGGAGCCTCATCGGGAGCACTGTCCCCGTGCGCGTCAGCGGCCTGAGCGGGATCACTGCGATCGCCGCCAGCGGCTACCACAGCCTGGCGCTCAAAGCCGACGGCACCGTCTGGGCCTGGGGCGACAACACCTATGGAGAGCTGGGCAACGGCACCACCACCGCCAGCGCCGTGCCGGTGGCGGTGAGCGGGCTGAGCGGGGTGCGGGCGATCGCCGCGGGCGAATACCACAGCCTGGCGCTCAAGAGCGACGGCACGCTCTGGGCCTGGGGCAATAACACCGAGGGCGAGCTAGGCAACGGGTCTACCACCAACAGCAGCATCCCAGTGCGAGTGGCGTCTCTAACCGGGGTGATCGCCATGGCCGGCGGCTACTTCCACACCCTGGCGGTGAAGAGCGATAGCACCGTCTGGGCCTGGGGCGACAACAACGACGGAGAGCTGGGCAACGGCCACACGTCGACCGGGATCGGGAGCACGACGCCCATCCAGGTGGTCGGGCTCAGCGGCGCCGCCGCGGTCGCCGCTGGCGCGGGCCACAGCCTGGCGATGGGGCCGCCCGCTACGACAGCTCCGCCGAGCGCGCCCACCGGACTGACAGTCGGGGCGGTCACCTTCGAGAGCGTCGCGCTCTCCTGGACCGATACGGCCACTAACGCCACCGGCTACGTGGTGGAGCGCAAGGCAGGCAGCGGCAGCTACGCCCAGGTGGGCAGCACCCTGCCAGCCAGCGCCGCCGCCTTCACCGACACCACTGTGGCCCCCTTCACCACCTACAGCTACCGGGTCAAGGCAGTCAACCAGGGCGGCAGCTCCCCCTATTCCAACGAGGTGGCCGTTAAGACGTATAGCCGCAACGAGGACAGCTCGCCCAACGTTACGTACACGGGAATCTGGAAGCAGCGGAGCGACACTCACTGCAGCGGGGATTCGTGCCACTACTCCTCCGACCCGAACGGCAACGCCAGCCTGACCTGGACTGGGACAGACGTGCAGGTGGTGATGACCACCGGGCCGATGATGGGCAAGGCCTATGTGGTGGTGGATGGGGCGCTGGTGGTGGTGGACCTGTATAGCCCCACCCTCCAGTACCAGCAGCTCGTGTATGCGAAGACCGGGCTGGCCATCGGCAGCCACACGGTGAAGGTGTCGGCCAGCGGGATCAAGAACCCGGCCTCCAGTGGCACCACCGTGGCGCTGGACGCCTTCGACACCCGGTAGAGCGTGGACGGCCTCAGTCCGGAGCCAGGGCGCGCGCCAGCCGGCCGAGCGACTCCACGTAGCGATAGTTGATGTCCGAGTGGTTGTCATCGAACTCCTGGTACTCGTGCGGCACTCCAAGCGCTTCCAGCCGCCGGTGCAGCATGCGGTTGCCCAGATGCAGGTTGAACTGGTCGCGCACGCCACACTCGAAGTACAGCAGCCGGGCTTGGCGCAGCGCCTCGACGTGCTGCTCGGCCGCGCGCACCGGATCCCAGCCGAGCCAGCGCTCCCAGAGCTCGATCCGGATCTCGCCGCTGTACAGGTCGAACGGTAGCTCGACCCGGTAGCGGCCGGCGCTGGAGTTCGGGGAGTAGGCCATCGCCATCGCGATGATGTTCAGCGCCTGGATCGCGTCGCTTTTCTTCTTCAGTGTCAGGAAATGATCGAGGTAGGCATCCACTCCACCGGCTTTCTCGATCGCTCGCTGCGCAGCCGGAAAGTCCGGCAAGTAGCAGTATTCGAAGCCGCAATCGCCGGAGTGGGAGGCGATGGCGCTGAACACGTCCGGGTGGCGCATCCCCAACGTGAGGGCACCGAAGCCGCCGCTGGACTTGCCGTCGATCCCGCGGTGTGCTGCGGCGGGCAGCGTGCGATAGCGGCGGTCGATGAACGGCACCAGATCGTTGACCAGGCTATCCTCGTAGTCGCCGTTAGCCACGGAGTTGAGGTACTGGCTGCCACCGAAGCGGGTCCAGCCGTCGGCCATCACCAGGATGGCCGGGGGTGCGCCAGCGGCGATCACCCGGTCCATGAGCTCGGGCAGGCTTGGCACCCAGGGTGACGGCCGGATCGCCGCCAATCCAAACCCGGTAAAGCCGTGTAGCCAGTAGATGGTGGGGTAGCGCCGGCTGGCGTCCGCGTCGTACTCGGGCGGCAGGTAGACCGGCACCTCCCGCTGCCACGGGTCTCCCAGCGGGTTGCCGCGCAACGCCGGGCTCTCGAACGCTTCGATCACCACTGTCCCGCGCTGCTCCTCCATGCTCCCTCCGCCGTTCAGCGTGCTGGACTTTCGACATGCTGTCCCAAAGATGATACGCTCGGGCGGCGAGGGACTCTCCGGCGGAGTAGGCATGAGCGGGCGGCGCTGGCTGACGGCCTTCGGCATCGGGCTGCTCGTGCTCGCGCTCCTGCCAGCGCTCGCCGCGGGCGGGCCGACCGTCGCGGCGCCGCCGGGCGATCCGCGGCAGGCGACGCTCACGGTGCTGGCAGGCAGCGTGAGCGTCATCTCTGGCACCAGCGGCGTGGCTCACCCCGGGGTTTCGGGCGAGACGCTCCAGGCAGGCGATCGCGTGATTACCGGGGCGTCTGGCAGCGCGGTGGTGACGTTCTTCGACGGCAGCGAGGAGCAGCTCGACCCGGAGACAGAAGTCCGGGTGGACGAGCTGACGCGAACCGCGGGCGGCGGGACGCTCACCGCGATGGCGCAGGCAAGCGGCGTCACTATTAACCGCGTGGCCAAGCTCGGGGCCAACTCCAGCTTCGCGCTGGAGACGCCGAGCGCGGTGGCGCTGGTGCGCGGTACGGAGTTCCGCGGGCGAGTCGTGCGTGCCCCGGCTACCGGCGCGGTCGTCGAGGAGGACATCGCGGTCGACAGCGGGCTGGTGCAGGTAAGCGTCCGTAACCAGGTGCGGCTGCTCGGGGCCGGCCAGCGGATTCGGGTCCTGGCAGCGGGCAGTGCCGCCGCGGGCGGGCCGAGCCAGCCCACCGTCGTGGTCGACACCGGGACGATCCTCACCGCGGCGGAGTCGGGTGTCGTTGGCGGCGCGCTCTCCGCCCCGGGCCCGCCTGCGCCGGGCCCGAACCTCGGAGCCGCCGCCCTGACGTCAGGCGGCTCGGCTGGCGGGGCGAGTGACCACACCAATGGCCCGAGTGGGGGGGCGACGAGTGCCGGGGCATCCCCAACCCCTACAGCCACCGCTACCGCGAGCCCAACCCTGTCGCCGACACCAACGTCGAGCCCCAGCTCCAGCCCCACTCCCGTCCCCGGCACCGGGACGACCAGCCTGACGTTCCAGGCGAGCAATGGTGTCGACGTCGGCTCGATTCGCTGTGGCGCGCCCAGCGGGGTGTGCAGCTATCACTATGGGGGTGCGACCAGCGGCACGGTGAGCGGGACGCTCGCCGGGCGCCCCTTCAGCGGTGCCTTCAGCACCACGATCACGCTCATCGACACCCCGCAGCCGAGCTTCGCCACGCTCGCCAGCAGCAGCACGGTCATGATCACGCTGCTGAGCCCCGATAGCGGTAGCATCGTGCTCGGCCTCTCCTCCCCCCCTGGCGCCTTCTCGCGGCTGAATGGGGCCAACCCCATCGCCTGGACCGGTGCGGGGAGCTGGTTCCCACTACGTGCCCACGGCTCGATCGGCGGCTCCTGTTTTGATACCGTCTCGGGCAGCGGGACTATCACCGTCCCGGAGGTGCAGACCGAGGCCAGCCGGAACGGCCGCAACACGCTGCAGATGACCCTTGGCGGCGATCTCTTCCTGGCCTCCTGCACTGGCGGCACGACCGGAAACAGCACCATCACCCTGAGCTCGACCAGCGGCACAAACCACGGGTCGGTCAACTGCGGCGCTCCATCCGGCCTGTGCGTGTTCGCGTACGACGGGTCGGCGAGCGGAACGCTCGAGGACAGCGTTGCTCTGAACGGGCGCTTCACCCTCTCCCCGCTGGCATTGCAGGGCTCCGGAACCGCGGGCGTCGCCGGGCTGTCGCCGTCCCAGAGCAACACGTTCGTGCTGACGGACTTTCAGGGCGGCTCCGGCGAGATCCACGGTGCGCTCCGATCAAGTCCCACGGCATTCCTCGAAACGTCGAGCGCGCCGCTTACCTGGTCCGGGAGCGGGAGCTGGTCGATCTTCGAGGGGTTCGGCGAGCTGCCGGGCTACGGCTGCCTGGGGAACGCGCAGGGGAGCGGCAGCTTCACCATGCCCACGCTTGGCACCGACGTGACGAGCACCAGCAATCCGCTCAGCGCCACGCTGACCGGCACCGTCACGCTCACCCCCTGCGCCTTCACGATCGAGCTCCAGGCTGGAGCTGGCTTCGAAGCCCACCTGCTGACGCCCGGCGGCGCGGACGTCTCGGCCGCGCATCCTGGGAGCCTCAGGTCCGAACCCTTCGCTCAGTTCCACCAGGGCGGACGCGGTGGGCGGACGCGGCAACGGATCGGCATTCGACGGCTGGAGCCCGGCACCTACACATTTTCGGTCCACGCCCGCGCGGCACGCTCCAGGCCGCGCGGCGCCGCCTCCCTGCGCGTGCGAGTGCTTCACGGCAAGACCGTGCTGCACACGTTCAGCGCCCCGGGGAGCGGCAGCGGCGAATGGTGGACCGTCTTCACCATCGACGGCGCCTCGGGCGCCATCTCGCCTGTCGACGCATTGAGCGCGGCGCCGCTCCTCGCTGGCGCCAGCCCCACTCCGTCTCCACCAACCACCACCGCTAGCCCCACCCCCACGCTCGAAGCCACTCCTCCGTCGCCCACGCAAGAGACCTCTGCGGCAGCGACGCCGAGCCCAACGGCCACGCCGCCCCGGCGTCGGACCCCCACCCCGACAGAGACGGCCACCCCGGGCGCCGACACCAGCGCCACCCCAACTGTGGCAACAGCGGACACGCCGAGCCCCACCGCCGCGGCCGCTACGGACACACCGACCCCGCCCGCCACGTCCCTGCCGTCGCCCAGCGCTACCGTCCTTGCGACGAGCTCGCCGACCCGCTCCCCGGCACCGGCCACCGCGACCTCCACGCCAACGCCGGTCCACAGCCCGACCGCGACGCCGACTGCCACGGCCACGCCCGCCGCCAGCCCCACGGCTGCCCGCGCCACCGTTACCGCCCACACGCCCACGCCACTGTCCAGATGACGCCGCGCTCCTGGCATCGCCTTGACCCCTCCCCGGGCCGGCCTGAATAATGCAGCGCACCCCACCATCCATCTGCGAGGAGCGCGTGGCCGCTGTGGACTACGCCCGGCTGGTCGACTACCACATGCACCACGAGCGCTGTGGCCATGCCGTGGCGCCAATGGAGGCGTACGTCCGCGCCGCGCTACGGATCGGGCTCGGGGAGATGGGCTTCTCCGACCACCTCTTCCAGTACTGGCTGCCGCCCGACCAGCGTGACCCGGAGCTCGGGATGCGTGAAGAGGAGCTCGACGCCTACGTAGCCGAGGCGCGAGCGCTCCAACGGCAGTATCCGCAGTTACGGCTGCGGCTGGCGCTGGAGGTGGACTACATCCCCGGCCGTGAGGCGGAGCTGGCCCGAATCCTCGCCCGCTACCCCTGGGACTACCTGCTGGGCAGCGTCCACTTCCTGGGCAACTGGGGCTTCGACGACGCCCGCTACCTGGCGGAGTACGCTCGGCGGGACATCAACGCGATCTACGAGGAGTATTACGACCTGGTGGGCCGGGCGGCCGAGACGGGGCTGTTCGACGTCATGGCGCACCTGGACCTGCCCAAGAAGTTCGGCCACCGCCCCACGCGCGACCTGAGCGGGATCCAGCGCGCAGTCGTGCGGCGGCTCGCTCGTGCTGGAGTTGCGGTGGAGGTGAACACCGCCGGGCTGCGCAAGCCGGTGGGCGAGCTCTACCCCGCGCTCGACCTGCTCACTCTCTGCCGCGAGGCAGGGGTGCCGGCCACACTGTCGTCGGACGCGCACCGACCCGAGGAGGTGGGGGCAGATTTCGACCGGGCGCTGGAGCACCTGGCCCGCGCCGGATACCGCGAGTACGCCGCGTTCACCCAGCGCCGGCTCGAGCGCCGGCCGCTGCCACTCCCCACAACGATGTGAGCAGGAGGTACCCATGGCACACCGCGTAGCGGCGCGGATGGAGCAGATCGGCACTGAGACCGCGTTTGAAGTCCTGGTCCGCGCCCGCGCGCTCGAGGCGCAGGGACGCGACGTCATCCATCTGGAGATCGGCGAGCCCGACTTCGACACCCCGAGCCACATCATCCGCGCCGCCCAGCAGGCGCTGGAGGAGGGCTACACCCACTACAGCCCGGCGCTCGGACTGCCGGAGCTACGGGCGGCCATCGCCCAGGAGGTCTCCGCCACCCGCGGGATCAGCGTTGATCCGAGGCAGGTGGCCGTCACCCCGGGTGGGAAGCCGATCATGTTCTACTCGCTGCTGGCGCTAGTGGAGCCCGGCGACGAGGTGATCTACCCCAACCCCGGCTTTCCCATCTACGAGTCGATGATCACCTTCCTCGGTGGCACGCCGGTGCCGCTGCCGCTGCGCGAGGCCAACCAGTTCCGCTTCGACCCGGACGAGTTCCGCTCCCTGGTCAGTGACCGCACCCGCCTGGTTATCCTGAACTCCCCCGCCAATCCCACCGGTGGGGTGCTGGAGCTGGCCGACCTGCAATCCGTGGCCGAGGCGGCGCGCGAGCGCGACCTCGTGGTGCTGTCCGACGAGATCTACGGCCGCATCCTGTACGAGGGCCAGTTCCGCTCTATCGCCTCGCTCGAAGGCATGCCCGAGCGGACGATCATCTTGGACGGCTTCTCCAAGACCTACGCCATGACCGGCTGGCGCCTGGGCTACGGTATCTTCCCCGAGTGGCTGGTGCCCCACATCGACCGCCTGATCGTCAACTCCGTCTCCTGCACCGCCGCCTTCGCCCAACGTGCCGCGCTCACCGCGCTCCAGGGCCCGCAGGACGCGGTGGCGGCGATGGTCGCCGAGTTCAAGCGGCGGCGGGACTTCGTGGTGGCGCGGCTGAACCAGATCGCGGGTGTCTCCTGTCTCTGCCCACACGGCGCCTTCTATGCGTTCCCCAACATCCAGAGCACCGGGCTGCCGAGCAAGCACCTGGCCGACCTGTTGCTGCAGGAGGCCGGGGTAGCGACGCTGAGCGGGACTGCGTTCGGGGCCTACGGCGAAGGGTACCTGCGGCTGTCCTACGCCAACTCGCTGGAGAACCTCGCCCGGGCCTGCGACCGCATCGAAGCGACCCTGGCTCGGCTCGCCCGCTAGTTCAGGTCCACCGCATCGCAGCGAGAGACGGGCAGGTGCAGGAGCTGCGTCGCCTGGCTGGTGGTCACGCGGTAGACGCCGAAGTGGCTCCGCAGTGGCCCGAGCTCGGGCGACGCTGGCGTCAGCCCCTGGGTCGGCGTCAGCCCCTGGCGCTGCTCGAGCGGGAGCAGGTCCGTGAGCAGGGCGCCGTCGTCGCGCAGCAGCATCAGGCTCGAGCCAGGCTTCGCCCGCTCGATCGGTACCTGGGTCGCGCTCAGCCAGAACGAGTCCACCGGCGCCTGGCGCATGGTGAGCAGGTACAGCCAGGCGAGTCGTTCGGCCGGCTGCAGGGTGGCGCGATCCAGCAGGATCCGCTCGCCGGGCCGCGCCAGCACCTGGAGCTGGTCCACCAGCGCGAACTGCGGCTGGTTGGTGCAGCCGCTCGCCTCGGCCAGCGCGTAGTAGCGGCCGAGCGAGACGAGCGGGATGGCGAGCAGGAGCACCGCGAGCGCCCACGCGGCGGAGCGCGCCACGCCGCCGCGCTGAATGAGGTGGGCGAGCAGCAGCGCGACCAGGACGAAGCCGAGCAGCGCCAGCGGGACGATGTAGCGGCTGCTGAGCACCGGCGCGTAGTCGCCGTTGAGCAGGGGCATTAGCGCCACCGCGGAGAGCAGCGCGGCCACGGGGAGCCCGTGGCCGGCCCGGAGAGCGTGCACGATGCCCGCCAGCGCCAGCAGGGTCACCAGCGTGGCGAAGGCGAGATCGAGTCCACTGGTGCTTGGCAGCACCGCCGAGCCGAGCACGCGCGCCAGGCCACCTGCCAGGTGGGCGAAGTTCCCCGGCCAGGCGGCCAGCCCCGTCGCCTGCGGCGGGTCGTTGGTCAGCTCCGTCCCGCCCAGGGCGACCCGCACCCCGCGCAGCGTCCCTAGCCCGCTGAGGGCGTTGTAGAGGATCATGTTGCTGTAGAACAGCGCCAGCAGCGCGGCGCTCAGCCACGGCCAGGGGGTGCGCAGCCAGCGACGCCCGGCCCAGGCCGCGTACAGGACGAGCCCGACCAGGATGGTCGAAACCGTCCCGTGAGTCTGTAGCGCCAGTCCGGCCAGTGGTCCGGCGAGCAGCCAGGCGCCGCGCCCGCGCCAGTTCGCCTCCGTCGGCGCGGCCCGGGTGGCCAGCACCAGCGTCCAGGTCGTCCCGGCGACGAACAGGGGCGACAGGCAGACCGACCAGGCGACGTGGCTGTTGAGCAGCACGTGCTCGGCCGAGACGGCTAGCAGCGCCGCCGCCAGCACTCCTGCCAGCCGGCCGCCCAGGGTACGCCCGAGTCCGTAGACCACCCCAACCGTCGCCACTCCGCCGACAAACACCACCAGCCGCGGGATTGTCTCGTGCTGTCCGAAGATCACGAACAGCGCTGCGAGCAGGTAGTTGTAGAATGCGCCGATGAACGTGGTGACGTTCGTCAGTGGCAGCGCGCTCCCGTGGGCGATCTTCACCGCCAGCAGGATCTCGTGGACCTCGTCCGTGAAGCGCGGCGCCTGCAGCAGGTACGGCAGTCGGATCAGCGCCGCGCCCGCCATCAGCCCGGCGGCCAGCGCGGCGTCGAGCCTCCAGCCCGCCAGCAGGCTGCCACGGGGAGCTCCACGCGCCACGGAGAGGGGGCCGGGCGCTTCCGAGAGGGACACAGATGGCGCGGTCATCGGCGACCACAGTATAGAGGGGAAGACAGGGGGCGAGAGCCGCTACACTGACGCCCATGGCCATCGCCTGTAGCATCGGCGCCAAGGTGCTCGATCCCGGCCGAGCCGTGGTGCTCTACAAGAACCGTGACCTCGCCCGCCCACGCTTCGACGACCGGGTGGTCTACACCCCGCGCCTCTTCGCGCTGGAAGGAATCGAGCGCTGGGACGCCTCGGGCGGGGCAGGTCGCTACTTGGGCTTCTCCGCCGGGATCAACGCCGCCGGGCTCGCCTGCGCCGACGCCAACGTGGCGACACGTCCCGGCGCGGCCAGCTCTGGCGTGCTGGTGCAGCTCGTGCTCGAGCGCTGCGAGAGTATCTTCGAGGCAGTGCGGCTGCTGGAGGTCGAGACGGTCCAGCGCCCCTACTCCTGGGCAAATCTGGTGCTGGCCGACCGCCACGGAGTGGCGGCGGTGGAGGTGCGCGACCGGGCGCGGGTGGTGCTTCACCCACGGCAGATCAACCGCGCCAACCACCATCTCGCCTGGCGGCCAGAGCCATCGCCATGCGACCAGGACACCACCACGACCCGCTGGCGGTACCAGACGGCGCGCAACCTACTCGACCAGGTGGATTCCGTGGAGGCGATCCTGCGCCTGTGCCGCTCGCACGATCCGCAGCCCGGGCCGCTGTCACTCTGCCGCCACGGGGAGTACACCACGGTATACTCGCACGTCTTCGCCTGGCAGGAGGGGCAGGCCGCGCTCTGGGTGTGCCAGGGGAGCCCCTGCCAGGGCGAGTATCGCCGCCTCTCGCTCCGCTTTCCCGCCGCCGCGACCGAGATCGCTGCGACGCTGCGCGACTACCCGTCGCGATTCACCTGCGCCCCTGTGGCGCCCACACTGAAGGGAGCTTTGCCGTGAAGCCACCCGCCTCGAACCCCCGCGCCATGCGACGCAGCGGGATCCGTGAGATCATGGAGCTGGCGCTGAGCATGCCCGATGTACTCCACCTGGAGGTGGGCGAGCCGAACTTCGCCACCCCGCGCCACATTGTCGAGGGCGCCTACCAGGCGGCGCTGGCCGGCTTCACCAAGTACACCGCGAATGCCGGCATCGCCTCGGTCCGTGAAGCGATCGCCGACAAGCTGCGCCGGGTGAACGGCCTCGAGGTGCCGCCGGAGCGGATCATCCTGACCCACGGAGCAGTGTCCGGGCTGATGACTACCTGCCTGGCGCTGCTCGAGCCCGGCGATGAACTGCTCCTGCCCGACCCCGGCTGGCCCAATTGCGAGATGATGGCGCTCACCCTCGGGGCGCGGCCGGTGCGCTACCCGCTGCGCAAGGAGGAGCGCTTTCTGCCCCGGCTCGACGACATCGAGCGGGTGATCACGCCCCGCACCAAGGCGCTCCTCGTCAACAGCCCGGCGAATCCGACCGGGGCGGTGTTCCCGGAGCCACTGGTGCGGGACCTGGTGGCGCTGGCGAACCGGCACGACCTGTGGCTGATCTCCGACGAGTGCTACGACCAGTTGGTGTACGACGGCGTCCATACCAGCCCGGCCCGCTTCGACACAGACGGCCGGGTGGTCTCCGTGTTCAGCTTCTCCAAGACCTACGCGATGACCGGCTGGCGGATCGGCTACACCGTCCCACCCCCGGCGCTGCTGGAGGTCCTGCTGAAGCTCCAGGAGCCGGTGCTCTCCTGCGCCAGCGCGGTGTCGCAGAAGGCGGCCGAGGCGGCGCTGCGCGGGCCGCAGGACTGCGTCGAGCAGATGCGCGCCTCGTACCACCAGCGGCGCGACCTGGCACTGGCGGTGCTGCGCGGCGCCGGGCTAGACGCGCCGGTGCCCAGCGGCGCCTTCTACCTGATGGTCGACGTTTCCGCCGCTACCGACGACAGTTACGACTTCGCCAAGGGACTGCTCCGCGGTCGCCACGTCGCGGTGGCACCCGGCGAGGCGTTCGGCCCCTCTGGCCGGGGCCTGGTACGCGTCTCGCTGGCCACAGAGCAGCCCATCCTGGAGGAGGGCTTGCGCCGCCTGGCGGCGGAGATCCTGGAACGCAGCGGGCGCGCCCAGACCGTGGGGGTGTAGCGCGCGCCGCCCGGGGCTGCCGTTCTCGCCGCGGCGCGCGCCAGCCTCCAGCAGGCGCGTTAGAATGGCTCGCCGCGGCGGCCAATCGCGGACTGCTGCGCGCTGATCGCGGGAGACGGACGATGCGCTTGACCGAAGACGTCTACCTGGTGGGCGGGAGCCCGAGCGTGGGGTTCGGGCTGTCGGGGGAGATCGACAGCCACGTCTATTGCATCGACGGTGGAAGTGAGCTGGCGCTGGTCGACTGCGGGATGGCGGCGGGCACCTCGCTGGAGGAGATCCTGGCCAACATCCGCGACGATGGGCTGGACCCGGGCAAGCTCGGCTCGCTGTTCATCACCCATTACCACACCGACCACGCCGGCGGGGCGGCGGCGTTTCGCCGGCGGCTCGGGCTGAAGGTGGGAATCTCGCACGAGGGGGCTGAGGCGCTGCGCACTGCGGACGAGTACTGGACCGGCCTGGGCCTGGCCAAGCGGGCCGGCTTTTATCCACAGGACTACGTCTACGAGCCCTGCCCGGTCGATCGCGAGCTCCACGACGGCGACACGATCCCGATCGGCGAGGTGGCGCTGACGATGTACGAGACGCCCGGGCACTGCAACGGCCACGGCTGCTACCTGCTCCAGGGTCGCCGCAAGCGCTACCTGTTCACCGGCGACTGCGTCTTCTTTGGCGGGGAGATCCTGCTGCAGAACATCCCGGACTGCAATATCCAGCGCTACGCCGCCAGCGTCGCCAAGCTTGCGGAGCTGGAGTATGACGCCTTCCTCCCGGGCCATATGGCGCTGTCGTTGCGCGACGGCACCCGCCACGTGCGGGCGGCGCACGCCGCCTTCGAGAAGCTCCTCCCGCCCAAACAGCTCCTCTGAGCGCCGGCCCCGCGGCGGGCAGCGGCGTGCCCAGCACAGAACGGTTAGCCGCCTCCCATGGACCAACTGCTCAATCTCGATCCGCGCAGCCTGGCGCTCATCGTGCTCCGCACGCTGGTCGTCTACGTGGTGCTGCTGCTCGGGCTGCGCCTGGCGGGCAAGCGCGAGCTGGGCCAGATGACCACCTTCGACTTCGTGGTGCTGCTGATCATCTCGAACGCGGTCCAGAACGCGATGGTCGGCCCAGATACGTCGCTCAACGGCGGTCTCCTAGCGGCGATCGTGCTGCTGGCCGTGAACTACCTCGCCAGCCGGCTGGGATTGCGCTCGCCCTGGCTGCGCTCGCGGCTCATCGGTAACCCGACGCTGCTGGTCCACGAGGGCGAGCTGATCGAGGACCACCTGCGCCATGAAGGCCTCACCGAGGAGGAGGTGCTCCAGGCGCTGCGCGAGCACGGGGTGGACGATCTGAAGCAGGTGAAGATGGCCGTCCTGGAGGTGGACGGGACGATCAGCGTAATCCCGACAGACGCCAAGAGCAGTCGCACCAAGCGGCGCGTCCGCGCTCGGATACCGAAGTGGCGGTAGGCGCGCTGGCCCGGCCTAGCGCCGGACGCGGCCGCTCGCTATCGCCCGGCGGCTGTCCTCCAGGCGGCGCTCCGCCTGAGACCGATCCAGGCTGCCGATGAGCCGCCCCTCCTGGGTGGTGATCAGCGTGCAGTCCACGTCGTGCTCGCGCAGGTACTTCACCAGCTCGTCCAGGGTGAGGTGAGGGCGGAAGGTGGAGGGACCGTTCTCCATCACCTGCTCCACCGTTACATCCGGCGGGGCCTGAAGCTGCTTCTCACGCAGCAGTCCCAGCACCACCCGCTCCTCGTTCACCACCACGCACACGCGCCAGCCGCGCGCCCGCATCCGCTGCTGGACGTCGCCCAGCCGCTCGGCCAGGCGGCAGGTAGGCACGTCACGCTGGACGGCCGCGTCAGCGCGCGGCTGCGCCTCCGCTTCACCCGCGCGCGGGAGTCCGCTGGCGAACCAGTCCAGCTTCCCGCCGGTGTAGTCGTACACCTCGCTGAAGCCGAGCGTCTCGAGCCGCCACGCGGCCCGGGTGCTCATGTCTCATTGGGTGTCGTGACAATAGACGACGACTGGCCGGTCCCGCCGGAGCTGCGCGGTCGTCTCGCGTGTGAGCGTCTTGAGCGGAATGTTCAGCGCTCCGGGCAGGTGGCCCTGGCGGTATTCCTCCTCAGGCAGCACCTCGACGAGCTGCGCGCCCTGCTGGAGGAGTTGCTGCACTGCGGCTCGACCGATGCTCCGCGGCATCGCTACGCCTCCAGGTCAGCCCCCTGCTCGGCGCCGGGGCGGGGCTGCTACTGGCCCCGCCGCCCCCTCCCGGCGCCGAGCAGGGGTGGGTGATTACATCCGGCCGGTTGGCGCCGGCGCGGCGACGGCCGCGGTACTCCAGCGCCAGGTGAGATACAGGCCCAGCACCAGCCCGTACACGGCGTGCGCCACCAGCCAGAGCCAGAGCGGGAAGACACGGATCAGCATCGGGTCAATCGCCGGCAGGATGATGAACTGGGCTACCGCCCAGACGATAACGAATGCGACGAGCGAGAGAATGACCAGTGCCGCCTGGCGAACCGCGGTCTGGCTGATGATCCAGGCCCAGACCGCGCCAAGGATCAGGCTCACCGCGAGGTGGATGACCATTCCGACCACGAGCGGGCCGATGTCGAAGCGCTGAAGCATGCCCCATTCCTGGTTCACGACCGCCGCGATCAGGTACATCGGCTGCCAGAAGCTGCCGATGCGCAGCGCCACGAACAGGATCATGCTGACCAGGCCCATGATGATGCCGCTGATAATGCCGCCAACGGCGCCATCCAGCAGGCTGGTGCCAGGCGGAAGAAGCGTCCGTGTGCCAATTGCCATAGTGTGCCTCCCAGCGCGCCCGGAGCCAAACTCCGGCGCCACCTGGGGGCGTTCGGGGTGAGCGCCCAGAATCGGGCTGCCGGGCCACGTCTGTTTGAAACCGAGGGTGGCAGAAGACGTGCCAGCGGGCAGCAGCAACAGGTTCCGCTCCCCGGCCAGCGAATTGGGGAGTGGTGATCCTTGCCAGCGCGGGGCACGAGCGCCGATACTGCGCGGGCCACGCGCCCGATGGGCGGCGCTGGACGTTGCTTACTGGCGGGTATCTGTGCCCCTCGACCCGACGATTCGCACCCTGATTCACGACTCGCTTATCGCGCTGGCGCTGTTCGGCTACGTAGGCCTCGGCTATCTTTCGACGATCCTGCTCGGCAGGGAGTTGTTCAGCGGCTACCGCCAGTGGCGGGCCCGCCGGCGGAGAGCGCCGCGCTAACAGCGCCCGGCCGCCCCAAACGCTGCCCCACGCAGCGAAGAAGCGGCCGGTATCGCCGAGCCGGGTGCAAGGAGCCGCTCGCGGAGCGACCCTAGCACCTGAGCCCTGAACGGTGCTGCCCGGTCCCGGGCGGGCTCAGACAGTGGCGCCCCGCCCGGTGAGCAGGTTCACGATCAGCACGATCAGGGCGATGACCAGCAGCGCATGGATGATGCTGCCCAGGTGCGCGACGAAGAAGCCCAGCGCCCACAGGATCAGCAGCACCACCAGCACGGTCCACAAAATTCCAGCCAAGATACCCTCCAACGTGGGAGGGTGTTGCCGCCCCTCCCCTTGTGTGGGGCTTATCGCAATCCCTATACCAGTGCCTGCTTGAACCCCTGAGGCGAGCCGACGTCGCGGGCCAGGCCGCGCCACGGAGCGCCTGCTCCTGGTACGATGGCGCCGCGGCGCAGACATGCGAGCCGACACACGACGGAGGTGCGCCCCATGACTGGCTTTCCTCCCATTACGGTTCGGCAGCCCCGACCGTTCGATCTGGTGGACGATCCCGTGGAGGTGTGCGGCGTCGGCACCGGTTTCGAGGGCACGTTCGAGGCGCGAGTGCGCGACGCCAACGGAACGCAGCTCGCCCAGGTGACGATCACCGCGGGCGGAACCGGCATCTGGGGCAACTTCCACACCACTCTGCCGCTCGGCGGCCCGCCGGCGGCGCCGCAGGGGACGTTGGAGGTCTTCGAGCTCTCTGCCAAGGATGGCAGTGAGATCAACAAAGTTGTGGTCCCGATCACCTTCGGCCCGGCGCTGCTCGACCCCTACCACGGCTTCGCCCAGTACACGGTCGTCGCGGGCGACACGCTCTCCAGCATCGCCCAGCACTGGTACGGCAGCGCGGTGCAGTGGAGCCGCGTCTACGAAGCGAATCGGGATCAGATCGCCAACTCCAACCTGATCTTCCCCGGCCAGGTGCTGCGCATTCCGCAATAGCCCGGCTCCCCTGGAACAGCTCTTGCCCTGTGCTCGCTCAAGACGGGACACCGAGAGCCGGCGGTGCACGGGATCTCGCGAGAAACGGACAGGCACATGGCCACGCGGAGCCACCTCGACCACGCGGTCGTCAACTCCTTCCTGCGCGGTCTGGAGTACCCCATCACGAAGGCAGAGCTGGTTCAGCAGGCCCAAGCTAACGACCTCACCGGCCCGTACCTGGAGGCCCTCCAGGCGCTTCCCCAGGAGCGATTCACCTCCCAGCAGGAGGTGATGGACGCGCTCCAGCGCAAGGGGTACCGGCTCAGCTAGCGGGTCGCTGGCCGTCGAACAAGGAGCAGCATCATGCCGTACAAGAGCAACAGGGACCTGCCCGAGAGCGTGCGGGAGCACCTGCCCGAGCACGCCCAGGACATCTACCGCGAGGCGTACAACAGCGCCTACGAGGAGTACGGGCACGACGAGGCCCGGGCGCACCGGATTGCCTGGGGCGCGGTGGAGCGCCAGTACCACAAGACGCCCGAGGGCAAGTGGGTGCGGGACAAGGCCGCGAGCAGCGAGAAGAAGCACTAAGCGGCCTCCACTGTGGGATACCGGCTGATCGCGCGGTGAGCGCGGGTTCCGAGCGCCACCGGAGCTCGGAACCCGCGTGCGTTTGGCACAGGAACTTCCCACTTCTGCGATAATCCCCGCGGTACTTCAGGTCACGGCTCGCTCAGGTTCGCAGATGGCCGGGCAAGGCGGAATGGCCCAGGCCTACACCATCACCAGCCCGCCCTCGATGTGCAGCGTCTGCCCGGTCATGTAGTCAGCATCCTTCGAGGCCAGGAAGGCGGCGACGCCGGCGACGTCCTCCGGCTGCTCCGCTCGGCCGAGTGGGATCATCGCCACCCGGCGCTTCCACATCTCGCCAATCGGGATCCCCTCGATCTCAGCCCACTCGCGGTCGAGCTGTCGCCAAAGTGGCGTGTCGACGATGCCGGGCGCCAGCGCGTTGACGGTGATCCCGTGTGGCGCGAGCGCTTTGGCGGTGGACTGGGTGATCGACACGACCGCCGCCTTGGAGGCGGAGTAGTCGATCATCTGCGGCCCATTCATCCGGGCCGCAATGGAGGCGAGATTGATGATCTTGCCGCGCTTGCGGGGAATCATCAGGCGCGCCGCCGCCTGGGTGCAGAAGAACACCCCGCGCGTGTTGACCGCGAAGGTCTGGTCCCATTGCTCGGGGGTGAGGTCGAGCAGGTTGCGTGGATGGCCGATCCCGGCGTTGTTGACCAGGATATCGAGCTTGCCGAAGTCTGCGTCCGCTCGTTCGATCACGGCGCGGCACTCGTCGGGATTGGCCACGTCCAGCCGATAGACCCGGGCGGTGCGCCCCAGCGCCTGGATCTCGCCCGCCACTGCCTGGCCGCCCTCCACGTTCAGGTCGGCGATGGCGATATCCGCGCCCTCGTGGGCGAAGCGGAGCGCAATCGCCCGCCCGATGCCGCTCGCGGCGCCGGTGATGAGCGCCACCGATCCCTGGAGCCGAAGCGGACTCTCCATAACAGTTCCTCCCAGCGGTCTGGCGCCGCGCGGCCGCGGCGCGGCTGGGTCTATCGTAGCGCGGGCCGCCGTGCGCCCGCCTGCCGCTCAGTAGCGATAGTCGATCGCGTCCTGCACTTCGGTGGGGTTCACCCGGCGGGAAAGCGGCTGGACGATCACGTACGGGCCGACACGCTCAACCCGGTACGTCACGCCCAGCTCCTGCAGGCGGCGCTCGAGCGCCGGGACTGGCTCGTCGGTCACCAGCACGTAGGCGGGGCGATCGGCGCGCTCAACGAGGGCGAAGTGCTCGGGGAAGCGGTTGATCCCGCCGCCGACGAAGACGTCGTAGTAATCGGCGGCGATGACCGCCTCCTGCGCGTCGAACATCAGCGGAAAGCCGGCCCAGTGGTTCATCCAGACGGCGGAGATGCCTGCCCGGCGCAGCGCGTCAAGCAACGGCTGGCTGTCGAACGGCAGCTTGTTCCAGTAGGGCGACTGGAACACCTGGCGGGGATTGGAGGTCGCATAGCCGGCCAGGTGCGCCAGCATGACCAGGGCGACGAGCGAGGCGGCCAGCGAGGCACGCAGAGGGGCACCCCGGACAACCGGCCCCCTGAGGGGCCCTCGCCCAGGGCCCCCGAGCAGTGGCTCCGCCAGCGCCGCCACCGCCAGCGGAACGACGCCCCAGAGCGGTAGAACGTAGCGTCCGGTGGCGTCGAAGCCCCAGGGATTGAGCGATGGCCCGGCGAAGCCGCTGCCAAGGTAGATCAGGACGAGCATGAGCGCGAATACCAGGGGCACGTCGCTGGGAGCGAGCCGGCGGCCATGGGAGGCACGGCCGCGGAGCAGCAGCGCCAGCAGGCCGGCGCCGACAACGCCGCCCAGCGCCCAGGAGACAGGCGCCGGAGTCGCGCCCCACGGCTGCCAGAGCCCCAGCACCCGGGGCAGCGAGTCGTGGAGCAAGGCCCCGGCCTCAGCCACCAGGTCCTGTGCCAGGGGGTGGCCGCCCGCCAGCGAGCGCGCGGTGCCGAAGCCGCTGGCCAGGTTGCCCAGCCAGAGCGGGATCCCGCCGAGCGCCAGTCCGGCGGCGAGCACGGGGGCCAGGCGTGGGAGCTTGCGCGGGGCCCGGGCGAGCAGCACCAGCGCGCAGGTGGCGAGCGCGTAGACGGCTACGCCTTGGAGCCAGAGGGCGAAGCCGCCAAGCAGCCCGAGCGCCAGCGCCCGGCCGCGGCCCGCCGCGGGGTCCTCAGGCGACTGGTCGCCTGGTGTGCCCTTCGCTGGCCTCCAGGCGAGGTCAATGGCCAGCGCCAGCAGCAGATTGCCGAGCGCCATCACCTCGGGGTACGGTGCCCAGGCCTTGAGCATGGTGGCGGCGACGTAGACGGGCGGTGCGGCAGCGACCAGCGCGGCGATCAGCGCGGCGGGCGTGGACACGATGCGTCGTGCCAGCCCATAGGTGGTCAGGATGAAGGCGAGCGACGCCGCCAGCGGCACCAGCTTCAATGCCATGCGCGACATGCCCAGCACCTGGTAGAGCGCCGCCGCCTCATAGGCCTGGAGCGCCCCGGTGTACTGCAGCCCGTTCAGGAAGATCGGCCGCTGGCCCTGCAGGATGTGCCGGGCCATCAGCCCGACCATCGCTTCGTCACCGTCGATCATCCAGTGCGAGCGCTCTAGCAGGGCGACGCGGAGCGCCAGGCCAAATAGGAAGATGCCGGCCAGGGCCAGGCGCGATCCTCGCTCGCCCCGTGCTGCTGTGGGCGGCGAACCAACGCCCGGCCGGCCAGGGGGCGCGTGCTCGCGCTGGCGGCCCGCTGGGCGGGAGAGCGTTACCGACGTTGGAGAAACTCCTCTGACACCCAGCCGCGGAGCTCGGAGAACCGCGTGCCGCCCTCACACGGCGCGTCGCGCAGCACGATGGGGTAGACGAGCCAGGACCGGCCGGCCGCGTCTGTCGACCGGCCATGGTCCTGGACGAGCACCGTGGCCGGCCGGTCCTGCAGGAGCGTGCAGTACGAGGGCTGCTTCAGCTCCGGAGAGGACCGGAACTGGGCGCCGCGTCGCACGATCACCGCGGCGCCCATGGGAAGCTCGCGGACCGTCGGCACCGGCGGGACCTGGCCTCCGGGCGTCTCCTGGCTCAGGCTCAGCGCACCGCCCAGGAGCAGACCGAACAGCACCAGCGGCAGTGCCACGATCAGGAACGAGAGGCCGCGGGCCGAATGGACCTGCTCCTGGGGCCAGCCAACGCCTGGGCTGGCAGGAGCGCCGCCGAGCGGGGGAGCGCTGCTCTCTACCGGAGACGAGGGGGCACGCTCTGCCGCGGCGACGGCGCCCGCAGCGGAGAGCGGCGCCGCGGCAGAATCCGAGCCGGGCAACGGGGCGTCGGGCGATTCGCTCATGGGCTGATTCCTGTCATCTCGCACGCTGGCTCCAAGCTCTGGCAGGCAGGGAGGTTGCGGCGCACCTGGCTGAGGAGCCCGTGGCCGCTAGGAATGGCCAGCGCCGCGCAAGGTCGTCAGCACGGTTCGTGCCAACTCTGGGCAGTACTCTGGGCACGTCTAGGCACACCTCCCTGGCACGGCTCGTGCGCGCGGGTTCCTCACAGTTGCGCGCGTAGACAGCCCCGGTGCTTGCGCGCCGGGCTGGGATGCACGGCCTGGCCCTGTCGTCGCTCGCGGCCGGCGGCGGATATGATGCAACGCGTGGAGGCAGAGGGTGGCGCGAACGCTGGAGCGGGACGTGGCGAGCGCGGCGGTGGGCGCCGCGTTCGGACCGTATCCAGCCCCACTCCAACTGTATCTGGGGCTTGGGCTCGTGTCCGCCGCGGTGCTCCTGCTCGAGCTCACCCTGACCCGTGTCTTCTCCGTCTCGCTCTGGTACCACTTTGCCTTCATGGTCGTAAGCATCGCGCTGCTCGGGGTAGGCGCGAGCGGCAGCTTCGTCACCATCGCCCGCGACCGGCTGCGCGCTGATCTGCACCGCGCCCTGTTCCGCGCCGGCCTGCTGTTCGCCCTGGCGACGCTCGGGACGCTCGCTATCGCGGTGGCCGTTCCGTTCGACCCCTCGCGGCTGGGCATAGAGCCATTCCCCCAGGGGCTCTACCTGCTGCTGTTCTACCTGGGGTTGGCGCTGCCCTTCTTTTTTGCCGGCTCTCTGGTGGCGCTGCTGCTGTCCACGCTGACGGCGCAGGCCGGCCAGCTCTATGGAGCCGATCTGGCCGGCGCCGGGGTGGGCTGTGTCCTGTTCCTGGCGGCACTGCCGGCGCTGGGAGCGCAGGGGGCGATCGTGCTGGCCGCGCTGCTGGCCGTCGTCGCCGCGCTCCTGCTCGGGCCGCCCCGCGTACCCCGCTGGCTGCTGCCGCCGGCCGTCGCGCTGGCCGTACTCGCCCCGCTCGCCCAGGGGCTGATCGACGTCCATATCCCACCTAGCAAGGGGCTGGCGCTCGCGGAGCAGGCCGGCGCACGCCCGGTGCTGACCCGCTGGAACACCTTCTCGCGCGTCGACGTGACCCAGAACGACCCGACCCGCTTCTTCGCTGGCCTCAGCCCGCGCTACCTCGGCGCGCTGCCCGACCAGGTGGCGATCCGCATCGACGCCGACGCCCGCACGGACATCACCCGGCTGGACGGGAACATTGCCGCGCTCGACTATCTCGACCACCTCGCCTCCGCGCTGCCGTACCAGGAGCTCAGCCAGCCGAGCGTGCTCGTGATCGGCGCGGGCGGCGGGACAGACGTCGTCGCGGCGCTGCACCACGGGGCTCCAGACGTCACCGCGGTGGAGATCAACCCGCTGATCGTAGACATCGTGAACCGGGACTATGGGCTGTTCTCGGGTGGGCTGTACCGGGATCCACGCGTCCACGTGGTCGTCGACGAGGGGCGCAACTACGTTGCCCGCAGCCATGACCGCTACGACCTGATCCAGATTAGCCTCGTGGATACCTGGGCGGCGACCAGCTCGGGCGCCTACTCGCTGAGCGAGAACTACCTGTACACCCGCGAAGCGTTCGGCCACTACTACGACCACCTGACCAACCGGGGCGTCCTGGCGATCAGCCGCTGGTCACGCGAGCCCCCGGTCGAGCTGCTGCGGCTGCTGTCCACCGCGCTGGCCGGCCTGGAGGATCGCGGCGTGGCCAACCCGGCCCGCCATCTGGCGGTCGTCCGCGCCGACAATCTGGCGACCACGATCATCACCCGCGCGCCCCTCAGCCCGGATCAGCTCGCCGCGGTGAATCGCTTCGCCGCCGACAACGGCTTCGAAGTGCTCTACCCCACGTCCGGCCAGAGCAACGAGGTCCAGGCGTTCATCGACGCCCCGGACCGCGGCCAGCTCATCCAGGACTATCCCTTCAACATTGCGCCCACGTCTGACGACGAGCCGTTCTTCTTTCAGTACGGCCGCTGGCGCGACCTCAACCCGGGCGTCTTCCTGGACCGCTTCGGCGACCACAACTTCGCCGGCCAGGTCATCCTGGTGGCCGCCCTGGCGCAGGCGCTGCTCCTGGGCGCCCTGCTCATCCTGCTGCCCCTGGCCAGCCGGCGCGGGCTGCGCGCCAGGCTGCGCCAGGTTCGGTTCGCCCCGGTGGTGCTCTACTTCGTTGCCCTCGGCCTCGCCTTCATGTTCCTCGAGATCTCGCTCATGCAGCGGCTGTCGCTGTTCCTCGGCCACCCGGTGTACTCGATCAGCACGGTGCTGTTCACGCTCCTGCTCGCCAGCGGCGTCGGCAGCCTGCTGACCGCTCGGGTCTCGCCCAGCGGCCTCTCCCGAGCGCTGGCACTGGCAATGGTGACCCTCGCGGCGTTGATCGGGCTCGAGCTCCTGCTGCTGCCGCTGCTGATCCAGCACTGGCTTGGCGAGCCGATCGAGATGCGGATCCTGGCCAGCATTGCCGCCATCGCCCCGCTGGGGCTGTTCATGGGCATGCCGTTTCCGCTCGGGCTGCGGCTCCTGGAGCGCTCGGGCGGGGAGCTCATCCCCTGGGCCTGGGCGATCAACGGCTGCGCCTCGGTGGTCGGCCCGGTGCTGGCGGTGATCGTCGCCATCTCGGGCGGCTTCACCCTGGTGACGGCGCTGGCGGCAGCGCTGTACCTGCTCGGCCTCGGGGCCGCACTGCTGCTCCACCCCCGCCCAGCGTCCGCCGCGGGCCGCTAGCTCGCCTCAGCACGACGCCTTCCTGGCCACGCCACGGGCACCCCACCGCCTCTCTAGCATTGCCATCTTGTTGCAAACTTTTGCAAGAGCATTCGTTCTCTGCTATCCTGGAGCCGCGCGGCCCGGGATGTGGCGCGCCGGTGACGAGACACAGCCGGCAGAGGGAGGTTGCGGTTGATGGCGGTCGCCCCGGACGTCCTGCCGGCGCTGCGCCCGGCCGAGGCGCGCTCGTCTCGCCGGCTGCCCGTCGCCGGCAGCGGCGTTCCCGTCGCTGTCGTCCAGGCGCTCGACGGCTCCCAGGCTGCTGCCGTGCAGGCGCTAGCCGCCGAGTGCGCCCGCTGGGATCGAGTCTTTCCCCTCTGTGAGCAGACGCTGCTCCGGCTCGCCTGTGGCGGCGACGGCGAACGCTTCGCGCTGCTCGCCCGCGACTGCGGCGGGGCGCTCATCGGCTATGCCCAGGCGGGCGCCATGAACGACGACCTCTCCGCGGACCTGTGCGTCGCCCCGGTGGCGCGTGGCCAGGGGCTCGGCCGCTGCCTGCTCGCAGCACTGGAGCGCCGTGCCGCCCGGCTGGGGCGTGATCGGCTGCACCTGTGGGCCCGGGGCGATCTTCCCGCTGCCCGCTGGCTCCTGCTCACGCGGGGTGCGACTCCGGATCGGGCGCTGCTGGAGCTCGAGCGGCCCCTGCAGGACCTCCCGCCGGCCGCGCTGCCCCCCGGCATCTCCCTGCGCCCCTTCGTTCCGGGCCAGGACGACGCGGCCTGGCTTGCGCTGCACCATCGCTGCTTTGGCTGGCACCCGGAGCAGGCGACCTGGACGCTGGCGGACCTGCGTGCTCGGCTGGTGCAGCCGTGGTTCCGCGCCGCTGGCTTCCTGCTGGCGGAGGGAGAGGGCCACTTGCGCGGCTTCGTCTGGACCAAGCTCGTCCGGGGCCTGGACGGTGTGCTGGAAGGCGAGATCTACATCGTCGGGGTTGCCCCGGAGGCGCAAGGGCGGGGCCTGGGCCGGGCGCTCACTCTGGCCGGGCTGGAGCAGCTCCGGCAGCAGGGAGTGGCGCGGGCGCGGCTGTTCGTCGAGTCCGACAACCGACCGGCACGCCGGCTCTACGACGCGCTCGGCTTCCACCGGCGCCAGCTTCACGTTTGCTACCGCCTCTCGATCCCCACTCAAGACGAGGTAGAGGGAGCGGCCGCCTCGCCCCCAGAGGGCGCGCCGGTGTTGGCGTAACACGCGGCGCACAAGCCCACCAGGGCAAAATGGGCCAGGTCGGCGTGAAAGCCGTAGCGCTGCTGGAGCTCATGGTCCAGGGGGGAGAGGAGGGAGAGTTCCAGCTCCTGCTCCGAGCCACAGCGGCGGCAGACCAGGTGCTGGTGCGGCTGTTCGTCCACCCCGTGCCAGCGCGCCACCCCGTCATCGAAGTGGGTGTGGCGCACCAGGTCCAGCTCTTCCAGGAACTCCAGAGTGCGGTAGACCGTGGAGAGGTTGACCTGTGGGTAGCGTGCGCGCACCCGGGCGTAGACTGCCTCGGCGGTGATGTGCCCCGGGAGAGACTCGATGGCATCCAGGATGATCTGCCGCTGGAGCGTCATCCTGAAGCCTCGCTCCCTGGCCCGCTCCTGTACCACCGCGCTCAACGATGCCATCCGCCTTCGCCTTCCCTCCGACGTGCTGGCCACAGCGTACCACGGAATGAGCGCCGGCTCGTCGAAAAGCTGCGCGACTGTGCGGGCGCCGGCCAGGCCGCCCGTGAGGAGACGGTGGCTCAGTCGCACGGCGCCTGGTGCGGGCTGGATACACGCAGCAGGCGGAACGCGAGGTCGACCGCCGGGCCGATGCCGAGCGCGAACAGCAATGTCCCCACCCCGATCGTCCCGCCGAGCAGGAAGCCGAGCGCCAGCGCGCTCGATTCGATCAGCGCCCGAACGATCCCTACCCGCACCCCGAGCAGGCGGCTCAGCGCCAGCATCAGGCTGTCGCGTGGCCCGGCCCCGAGCGCGGCCTTGAGGTACAGCGCCGAGCCGAGGCCGACCACGGCGACTCCGGCGAGGTGGAGCGCGATGCGGAGCAGCACGGGTGCCTGGCGCGCGTCGAGTGTGAGGTGCATGGCTGCCAGCAGGTCGATGCAGGCGCCGATCAGCACCATGTTGCAGACGGTGCCAAGGCCCGGGCGGACGCGCAGCAGGGCGCTTCCCAGGATGATGACTCCGCCGACGGCGATGCTCGCCTGGCCAAAGCTGAGCGGGGTGTGCCGGCTGAGGCCCTGGTGCAGCGCGTCCCAGGGGCTGAGCCCCAGCCCCGAGCCGAGCGTCATGGTGATGCCGTAGGCGAACAGGAACAGCCCTGCGACCAGCAGCGCCAGTCGCGTGGCCAGGACACCCCAGGCGACCGGTCGCCCGGGGACGCGGCCGCCAGATCGCGCCCGGGCGCGATCTGGCGGCCGCAGTCGCGGCTCAGGCTGTCCAGACAGCATCGGGTGCATGATACGGGTGCCCGGGCACGGCTGTTCCCGCCGCGCTGGCGTTGAATACGCCCGAGGAGATACGCACGTTAGAAGAACAGGTGTGGCGCCAACCAGGCTGTAGCCGCCAGGCCGGCCAGTGCTCCGAAGACCTGGAGTAGTGCCGCTCCCATCGCGCCCCCCTCGATGCTCTCGCTCCAGCATGCCCGCTAGGCCAGTCCGGTGTCACGGATCGCCTGGCCGGAGTGGGACCGTCCGAAAGGGCCGTTCGGCGCGGCGGGCCGGGCAGAGCGCTCTGCCCGGCCCGCCGCGCGCTTCCCGAGGGAGCGGGAGGCGACTCAGACCGCCACGCTCGGCTGCTTGGCCAGATGGCGGAGCACCATCTGCAGGATGCCGCCATGCCGCAGGTACTCGATCTCGATCGGGCTGTCCACGCGGGCGATGGCCGCGAACTCTAGCTCCGTGCCGTCTGGCCGGCGGGCGTGGACGTTCAGGATCTTGCCAGGCTGCAGGCCGTCGGCGATACCGCGGACGTCGTACGTTTCGTGGCCGGTCAACCCGAGCGCCGCGCGGTTCTCGCCGGGGCGGAACTGGAGCGGCAGCACGCCCATGCCGACCAGATTGCTGCGGTGGATCCGCTCGAAACTCTCTGCCAGCACCGCTTTCACACCTAGCAGCAGGGTGCCCTTAGCGGCCCAGTCGCGCGAGCTGCCGGAGCCGTACTCCTTGCCGGCGATGACGAGCAACGGCGTCCCCTCCGCCATGTAGGCCTGGGCGGCGTCGAAGATGCGCATCTCGTGGCCGCTCGGCAGGTGCAGTGTCCAGTCGCCCTCCTTGCCCGGTGTTAGCTGGTTGCGCAGCCGAACGTTGCCGAAGGTACCGCGCATCATCACCTGGTGATTGCCGCGGCGGGCTCCATAGCTATTGAAGTCCCGGGGCTGAACCCCCTTGGAGATCAGGTACTGGCCCGCCGGACTGGTGGGCGGGATCGAACCGGCCGGAGAGATGTGGTCGGTGGTGATCGAGTCGCCCAGCACCGCCAGCACCCGCGCCCCGACGATGTCCCGCAGCGGTCCTGGCTCCGGAGCGAGGTCCTGGAAGAACGGCGGCTCCTGGATGTAGGTGGAGTCCGGGTCCCAGGGGTACAGGTCGCCCTCGAGCACAGGGAGCGATTGCCAGGCCTCGTCGCCCGCAAACACAGTGGCGTAGGTGCGCTTGAACAGGTCGGGCGACAGCGCTCCGACCATCGCCTGCTCGATCTCCTCCTTGGAGGGCCAGATGTCCCGCAGGTAGACGGGCTGCCCGGTGGGGTCACTGCCGAGCGGCTCACGGGTGAGGTCGATGTCGACCGTGCCGGCCAGGGCGAAGGCGACCACCAGCGGCGGCGAGGCGAGGTAGGCGGCGCGCACCAGCGGATGGATGCGCCCCTCGAAGTTGCGGTTGCCGCTCAGCACCGCCACGACCACTAGGTCGTTGTCCCGCACCGCGTTGGCGATCGGATCGGGCAGCGGGCCGCTGTTGCCGATGCAGGTGGTGCAGCCATAGCCGACGATGTGGAAGCGCAGCGCCTCCAGGTAGGGCAGCAGCCCGGCATTCTTCAGGTAGTCGGTCACCGCGCGGGAGCCGGGGGCGGTGCTCGTCTTGACGAACGGCTTGGTCATCAGGCCGCGCTCGACCGCCTTCTTGGCGAGCAGCCCGGCGCCGATCATGACCGCCGGGTTGGAGGTGTTCGTGCAGCTCGTGATCGCCGCGATCACCACCGAGCCGTTGCCGATCGCCGTCTTGATGTTGTCGCACTCGACCTCGACCAGGTCGCGCTTCGGCGCTTCGCCGGCGATCGCCGGACTGAGCGCGGGCTCGCCGACTACTTGCTCGGCCGCGGTCTGGGCCTTGGTCGTGGCGAAGTATTGCGGGAAGGCCTCGCGGAAGCTCTTGCCCACCTGGCTGAGCGGGACCCGGTCCTGGGGCCGGCGCGGGCCGGCCAGACTCGGCTCGACCGTGGACAGGTCCAACTCCAGCACCTCGGAGAAGACCGGCTCCGGCGATTCGTCGGTGCGGAACAGCCCCTGCTCCTTGGTGTAGCGCTCCACCAGATCTACCAGCGCCTCGTCGCGGCCCGTCGCGCGCAGGTAGCGCAGCGTCTCGCTGTCCACCGGGAACAGGGAGGCGGTGGCGCCGTATTCGGGCGCCATGTTCGAGAGCGTCGCCCGGTCGGCCAGGCTGAGTGAGTTGAGCCCGTGGCCGGCGAACTCGACGAACTTGCCCACCACCCCGTGCTTGCGGAGCATCTGGGTGACGGTCAGCACCACGTCTGTGCCGGTCGCGCCCTCTGGCAGCGTCCCGCGCAGGTGGAAGCCGACCACCACCGGGCTGAGCAGGTACAGCGGCTGGCCGAGCATCACGGCTTCCGCCTCGATCCCGCCCACACCCCAGCCGAGCACGCCCAGGCCATTGATCATCGTGGTATGAGAGTCGGTACCGACCAGCGTGTCGGGCAGGGCGACCGGCTCGCCGCCGTCCTCCTGCCGCACCTGCACCACCCGCCCGAGGTACTCCAGGTTCACCTGATGGACGATCCCCATCCCCGGCGGGACGACCGTGAAGTTGCGGAAGGCGCGCTGGGCCCAGCGCAGCAGCATATAGCGCTCGCGGTTGCGCTCGATCTCCTTCTGGACGTTGCCGCTGTAGGCGAGCGCGGAGCCGAAGTAGTCCACCTGCACCGAATGGTCGATCACCAGATCCGCCGGCACCAGCGGATTGATCCGCTGCGGGTCGCCGCCCATCCGCGCCATCGCCGAACGCATTGCCGCCAGGTCCACCACCGCGGGCACGCCGGTGAAGTCCTGCAGGATCACCCGCGCCGGGAAGAACGGCAGCTCCCCTTCTATTGGTGTCTGCGGAGTCCACCTCGCCAGGTCGGCCACGTCCTGCTCGTCCACGAGCTGCCCATCGCAGCGACGGAGCACGTTTTCGAGCAGGACCTTGATCGTCATCGGCAGCCGGCTTACGTCGGCAATACCCTGCCTCGCCAGCGCGTCCAGCCGGAAGTACGTTACCTCGCCATCGGCGCTCGCCAGTCGGGCGCGCGCCCCGAAGGGGTTGTTCTGCGCCATCGTTCCTTCCTCCACGCGGGTTCGATGTGGAACGGCCTGTCAGCAGGCCACGCACACCGTCGCCCAGGGGCGCGCCACCAACCGCTGGGCCGGAATGGGCCGGCGACAGCGGTCGCACCGGCCGTAGCTACCGTCCGCCAGCTTCTCCAGCGCTCGGGCGACCTCAGCGGCGAAGTGCTACAGCCGCGCGGCGGCCATCGCGCGCGTGCGCTACTCGACCGCGTTGGAGGTGTGGTCGCCCGCTCGCTTGCCGTACTGAAGCTGGCAGCGGAGCTCGCGGCGCTGCGCCAGCCGCGCCGCCACCCGCTCTGTGTCCACTTTTCCATTGTACTGACTCGCCCGCGCGGTGGCCTGAGTCTGTTCTGGAATGGCGACTCGCCTACAATGGCCCCGAGAGCGGAGGGGGCGCGTGGATGTCACAATCGTGCTGCGAGGGCTGCTGATCGGCTTCGCCATTGCCGCCCCGGTGGGGCCGATCGGGGTGCTCTGCATCCGGCGCACGCTCGCCGCCGGGCAGCTCGTCGGGCTGGCCTCCGGGCTCGGGGCAGCGACCGCGGACGCCTTCTATGGCGCAGTCGCCGGCTTCGGGCTGGCGTTCATCTCATCGTTCCTGCTCAGCCAGCAGCTCGCCTTGCGGCTTATCGGCGGCGCCTTCCTGCTCTGCCTCGGGGCGCGAACCTTTCTCGCCCACCCGGCGGGGCAGGCGGCGGCCGCGCAGGGCCGCGGTATCCTCGGGGCCTATCTCTCCACGCTGCTGCTGACGCTCACCAACCCGACCACGATCCTCTCCTTCGTGGCGATCTTCGCCGGGCTGGGTGTCGCCAGCGCCACGAGAAGCTACCTCACCGCCGCGCTGCTGGTGCTGGGTGTGTTCTGTGGCTCTGCCCTCTGGTGGCTGGTGCTGAGCTCCGGGGTGACGCTGTTCCGCCAGCGCGTCAGTGCGCACGGATTGGCCTGGGTGAACCGCGTTTCCGGCATCATCATTGGCGGGTTCGGGCTGGCGGCGCTGGCGAGCCTGGCCCGCTAGTGGCGCAGCCCTCGTCTTTGAGGGCCGGAGAGAGCGGAAGTCTATGGCCGACGCGGAGATCACGGTCGTCGTGCTGACGTACAACTCGGAGGAGGTGGTCGGGCGCTGCCTGGAGGCGCTCCGGCAGGGCGGCGCTCGCGCATCCGTCGTCGTCATCGACAACGCGTCGCGCGATCGTTCCGTGGAGGTGGCCCGCGCCGCCTGCCCCGAGGCGGAGATCATCCAGACCGGGCGGAACCTCGGCTACACTGCCAACAATATCGGGCTGCAGCGGGCGCGCACGTCCTACGCGCTGATCCTCAATCCCGACGTGGAGCTGCGGCCCGGGGCGCTGCGGGCGTTGCTGGACTTTGCCAACGCCCACCCGCGCGCGGCACTGGTCGGCTGCCGGCTGCTCAACCCGGATGGCACCCTGCAGCACTCCTGCTTCCGCTTCCCCAGCCTGACCCAGGCGCTGGTCGGCTTCTTCCCGATCCTGCCGCTGGACTCGGAGCGCAACGGCCGCTACCCGCCGGGCGCCTACGAGCGGCCGCACCCGGTGGAGCACCTGCTGGGCGCTTGCCTGCTGGTCCGGCTGGAGGCGGTGCGAGAGGTGGGGCTGCTGGACCCCCGCTTCTTCATGTACTTCGAGGAGACAGACTGGTGCTACCGCTTCCGCGCCGCCGGCTGGCAGGTGTGGTACACCCCGGACGCGACCGGGGTGCACCAGGGCGGGCACAGCACCCGCCGCGACGCGGAGCGGATGTCGATCGAGTTCTATCGCAGCCAGCAGCGCTTCTACCGCAAGCACTACTCGCCCTGGCGCCGCCTGGCGCTGGCGCTGATCCGCCGGGTGGGGGTGGCCTGGTGGACGCTGCGCACTGCGCGGGCGCTGCTGCGTGGCCGGGTGGACCGCGAACTAGCCCGGCGCCGCTTCGCCAGCTACTGGCAAATTGCCCGATTGTAGCGCCCGGCGGCGCGTAACGTGCACCATGCAGAGGAGCTTTCCGCTCGGAGGCACGGCCGTGCAGTTCACCTGGATCATTGCGCTCCTGTTCGCCATCCTGGTCGCCCTGTTCGCGGTGCAGAACACCACACCCGTCACTGTCTCGTTCCTGTTCTGGAGCGCCAGCCAGGTCGCGGTGGCGCTGGTCATCATCGCCTCTGTCGCCGTTGGGGCGCTGATCACCATGCTGGCGAGCTTGCCGCGGCTGGTGCGCGGCCGGCTGCGCACGCGCGCGCTCCGCCGTGATCTGCGGCAGTACGAGCAGCGGATCGCGGAGCTCGAGGCGGAGCTGGAGCGCTATCGCAGCCGGCCGGCGGTGCGCGAGCTGCCGGCGCCGGGCGAGACGACTAGCGGCCCTAGCGATACGCCGCCCACGCTCGGCTCCGACTTAGTTACGCCACGCTGAGCGGCGGCCAGCCGGGGCCGCGGAGGCTACACTCCAGGCAGATGGCTGGAGTGGCGAGGCATGCAATGATCCTGCTCGGCACCTTGTGCCTCGCGCCGGGGCGGCCCGATGGCTGAAGGGCGCCCGGGGCGAACGCCGACGGCTGGCGTCGCCGAGCGCGACGGCCGGAACCGCAAGCCGCCAGTCCACCAGGACCCGCTGGCGGAACTGCGCGCCAGCGTCCGCTTCCTGGGCGAGCAGCTTGGTGAGGTCCTCAAGGAGCAGGGCGGCCCGGCGCTGCTAGAGACGGTGGAGCGGGTCCGCAAGACAGCGATCCGGCTCCGGGAGCGTCGCCAGGTGAACCTGGCCGAGCTGGCCGAGCAGGTGGCGGCGCTGGACGCGGACACCACCTTCGCTGTCGTCCGCGCCTTCCACACCTATTTCCACCTGATCAACCTGGCGGAGCAGGAGCAGCGGCTGCGGACGCTCCGCGAGCGGGAGGCGGCGCTGGCGCCCCGGCCCCGGCACGAGTCGCTCGCGGAGGCGCTGCTGGCGGTGCGCGACGCCGGGGTGCCGGCCGCGGCGGTGCGCGCCCTGCTCGGCCGGCTGGAGGTGCGCCCCGTCTTCACCGCGCACCCGACGGAGGTGCGCCGCCGGACCGTGCTCAACCACCTGCGCCGCATCGCCGCGCTCGTCGCCACCCTGGAAGGCACACTGCTGCGGCGGGATGAGCGGGCGATGCAGGTGGAGGCGCTCAAGGACGCGATCACCCTGCTCTGGCAGACCCAGGAGATCCGCGACCGCCGGCCGAGTGTGCAGGATGAGGCGGCCAGCGTCCTGCACACGGTGCTCCCAACACTGTTTGCCGCCGTCCCGCGCCTGTACCGCGACCTGGCGCAGGCGCTGGAGCTGGCCTATCCCCAGCGTCGGCTGGAGGTGCCGCTGTTCCTCCGCTTCGGCACCTGGGTGGGCGGTGACCGCGATGGCAACCCGAACGTCACTCCGGATGTCTCGGAGGCGACGATGGAGATGCAGCGCACGCTGGTGCTGGAGCGCTACGAGCAGGAGGCGGGCGAGCTGAGCCGGGTGCTGAGCAGCTCCGAGCGCCTGGTCGGCTGCTCCCAGGAGCTGCGCGTCTGGCTGGACGCCCAGGCCGCGACCCTGCCCGAGCTGGCCCGCGCGCTGGACGAACGCTACCCCGACCAGCCGTATCGGCGCGCCTTCGCCCTGATCGCGGAGCGGCTGCGCCGGGCGAGACTGGCTGCCGGCCAGCCCGGCGCCTATGCCGGGGCGGACGACCTGATCGCCGGCCTGCACGTGATCGAGCGGAGCCTGGAGGCACACCACGGCGCGCGGCTGGCGCGTGGGCCGGTGGGCGACTTCCTCTGCCGGGTCGCGGTGTTCGGCTTCCACGGCTTGGCGATGGACTTCCGCCAGCACAGCGCCCGCCACACCGCGGCGCTGGCGGAGCTGCTGGCGCCCCAGGGCGTGGCGGATTACGCCGGGCTGGATGAGTTGGCGCGCATCGAGCTCCTGCGCCAGGTGCTGCAACGCGGCTCGCGGCTGTGGGATCCTGAGCGGCCGTTGTCCGACGCGACCCGCGAGGTGCTGGAGACGTTCGCAATGCTGGCGCGGCTCCAGCGCCGGATGGGCGTAGCCGCCTGCGATACCTACGTCATTAGCATGACGCTGCGACCCAGCCACGTGCTCGAGGCGCTCGTGCTGGCGCGGGAAGCCCAGGTGCCGGTCTGTAAGATCGTCCCGCTGTTCGAGAGCATTGACGAGCTGCGCTCCTGCGGCGAGATCATGGACCGGCTGCTCGGTCTGCCTGAGTATCGCCGCCACGTGGCAGCTACCGGCGATGTCCAGGAGGTGATGCTGGGCTACTCGGACAGCAACAAGCAGGGTGGCTTCCTCTGCTCGCTCTGGGCGCTGTACGGGGCCCACCGCGACCTGGCCGCCGTGGCAGCCAAGCACGGCGTGGCGCTGCGGCTGTTCCACGGCCGCGGCGGGGCGGTGGGCCGCGGTGGCGGCCCGATGGAGCGGGCGATCATGGCCCAGCCGCGCGGCAGCCTGAACGGCCGCTTCAAAGTGACCGAGCAGGGTGAGGTGATCTTTACCCGCTACGCCAACCCGCGCATCGCCCATCGCCACCTGGAGCAGGTAACCCAGGCAGTGATCCGCGCCAGCCTGGATCCGGCCGTCCTGCCCGGCCGGGCCGAGGCGGAGCCCGGCTGGGAGGCGCTGGTGGAGGAGCTGGCGCGGCGCGCCGAGCAGGCCTACCGCTCGCTGGTGTACGAAACGCCCGAGTTCCTGACGTTCTTCCGCCAGGCGACCCCGATCCAGGAGATCGCCCGGCTGAACGCCGCCTCCCGCCCGGTGAGCCGTGGCGGCGGCCAGCACCTGGAGGATCTGCGCGCCATCCCCTGGGTGTTCTCCTGGACACAGATCCGCTGCAACCTGCCCGGCTGGTACGGGCTGGGCACTGCGCTCGGCTGGGCGGAGCGGGAGGGCCACCTGGAGACGCTGCGGGCGATGTACCAGCGCTGGCCCTTCTTCCGCACGCTCGTCGACAACGCGGACTTCAGCCTGGGCACCGCGAGCCTGGAGGTGACCCGCCTGTATGCCGGCCTGGTCGAAGACGAGGCGATCCGGCGCAAGGTCTTTGGACGGATCGAGCGGGAATACCGCCAGGCGGCCCGGCTGGTGCCGGCGATCAGCGGCCACGAGCGGCTTCTGGGAGGCTCGCCGGTGCTCCAGCGCTCCGTCGCCCTGCGCAACCCCTACGTGGATCCGCTGCACTGCGCCCAGGTGGCGCTGCTGCGCCGCTGGCGCGGTACCTGCAGCCACGAGCAGGGGACGGCGGGGGCGGAGGATACCCGCTGCCAGGAGCTGCTCCGCGGTATCCTGCACACGATCAACGGCATCGCCGCTGGCGTCCAGGTAAGCGGGTGATCCCGCTCGCCCTCCGCCAGCCCGGCGAGCGGATGCGATGACCGGCAATTCAGAGCGCTAACGGGCATGTCCGGGGCTGCCGTGGTATGGCGGTTGCGGTGGTGCGCAGCAGCGCGCTCCATCAGCCGGCTGTGCTCGGCGGAAGTGGAGCGGTATGGAGGAGCGCGGTGCGGGGCGGTCCATGGATCCGAGGGAAGCAGCGCAGCGGCAGATGCTCTTGAGCCGGGGCCGCGCGCTGACGGAGCGACGTGGCGAGCTGGTGCAGGCGCTGCTCCGTGAGCGGGCGCGGGAGCCCAGCGATCGGCAGCGCATTGCGCAACTGGAGGCCGAGATCGCTGCGCTTGATGCGGAGCTACGGGAGGTACGGCGGGCCTGGGGCTAGCCGGTCGGCTCGCCGTAGCCGCCTACCCCCAGCGCCGGATCTCCGGCAGCGAGCCGCAGCGGCTCAGACGAGCGAGGCGTAGCGATCCACCTCCCACTGGGTGACCGTGTTGTGGTACTCGTGCCACTCCTGCAGCTTCAGCGCGATGTAGCGGTCGGTGAACTCCTGCCCAAGCGCTCCGCGGATCACCGGGTCCGCGTCCAGCGCTTCCAGTGCCTCCTTCAGCGTTGACGGCAGCAGCGTGATGCCCCTCTCGCTGAGCTGCCGTGGCCCCAGCGAGTAGATGTTCAGATCGTTGCGCTGGCCGGGGTCGAGCCGCCGGTTGATGCCGTCCAGCCCGGCCGCCAGGATGGCAGCGGTGGCCAGGTAGATGTTGCAGGAGGAATCGACCGTGCGGTTCTCGACGCGCCCCGGCCCCGGCACTCGCAGCATCTGCGTCCGGTTGTTCCCGCCGAAGACCACCGCCACCGGAGCCCAGGTGGCGCCGGACTCGGTCGGCACCGCGATCAGCCGCTTGTAGGAGTTGACCGTCGGCCCGGTCAGGGCGCTGACGGCCCGGGCGTGCGCGAGCAGCCCGCCGATGAAGTGGTAGGCGAGCGGCGAGAGTCCGAGCTCGTCCTGCTCGTCCAGGAAGAGGTTGCGGCGACCGGTCTCGGCGTCCCACAGGCTCAGGTGGGTGTGCGCCCCGTTGCCGGTCTTGTTCGCCCACGGCTTCGGCATGAAGCAGGCCTGGGCGCCGATCTCCTGCGCCAGCGTCTGCGCCATGTACTTGAAGAAGACGTAGCGGTCGCAGGTGGTGAGACACTCGGTGTAGGTGAAGTTGATCTCGAACTGCGCGTTCGAATCCTCGTGGTCGGTGGCGTAGACGTCCCAGCCCAACTCCTGCATATAGCCGATCAGCCGCTGCAGGAAGTCGAGCGAGCGGGTGATCCCGCGCATGTCATAGCAGGGGCGGCTGAGCGTGTCCGCGGCGTCGAACGGCTCGATCCCGTGGTCGGTCCGCCGGACTAGATAGAACTCCGGCTCGACCCCCATGTTCAGGATGTAGCCCTGCTGCCGCGCCTGCTCCCGCACCCGCTTCAGGATCGAGCGACTGCACAGGAACGACGGCCGGCCATCCTGGTACACGTCGGAGGCGAAGCGAGCGGTGTTCGGACGCCAGGGCAGGACGGTGAGCGTGTCCCAGTCGGGAATCGAGGCCATGTCGCCCTCGTGCGGCCCGCTGCCCAGGCCGTATGTGGCGAACCCCTGGAAGAAGGCGCCGCCGTCCGGTGGGACAAGGTCCATGATGTGCTCGACCGGTACCAGCTTGGCGCGCGGCACCCCGAACAGGTCGACACACTGGGCGAAGAGGAACTGAACCCCGCGCTCGCGGAGGGCAGCGGCAGCTTCGTAGACGTCCATCGGGCCTCCCCCAAATACCGCGTCGCGGGCGGGCGCCGCCCGCGGTGGGGCTGATCGTATAGCGGCCCAGGCCGTCCGTCAATCCGCCCAACAGCCCCGGGTGTGCCCCGTTTCTGTAGACCTGGACGGGTGGTGCCGCCAGGATGCGGACCGCCCGCTGGCGGAGCTGGCCTGGCTGGGGCGCATCGCCCCCATTCTGGGAGGGCATTCAGAAATTGAGACTGGATCCTGGGCAACGCGATCCGACCGATGCCGAGTGGCGCTCGTGGAGCCGCTGCCCAAGCGGCGGGGGCCTGGACGGCCGCGGCGGGTCGACTTGCGGCTGGTGCTGAACGCCCTGTTTTACCTGACCCGCACCGGCTGCCAGGGGCGGCTGCTGCCGCGCGACTTCCCGTACTGGGCGACCGTCTGCTACTACTTCGACCGATGGACCGCCGGCACCGGGGAGCGCCTGAACGACGCCTTGCGGGAGCAACTGCGCGTCCAGGTTGGCTGACACGCCCAGCCGAGTGCGGCCATCCTGGACAGCCAGAGCGCCAAGACGACCGAGGTGGAGGCCTGTAGCGCCGCCTACCTGTACCTGGCCTCGATCCGCCTCTTGACAATGCGTCTATCCTGTGCAACTGCATGATTTCTGAACACCCTCTGATAGTCCCTGTGATCGCGGCGATCATCATCGACCTGTTCTTCTTCCCGGGTATGGCCCTGTTCTGCGAGAACTGGAAGCACGAGCTGCCGCCCAGCCCTACTCCGAGTCCCGCTCCGGGCCCCACCCCGACCCCTCCGGCAGGTGTCTGACGTGCCGAGGGCCGGCTGCTGGCAGCCCGCCGCGCAGCTAGGCTCTGCGCGCAAAGCGGGTCGGCCCTCGCCACCTCGATCTGATCACCGATGCCGCGGCACTGGGGGCGCCGAGGTAGCTGGTCAGCCGTGCCCACGACGATTGCAAAAGGTGGTGTCGGAGCCGGCCGTGGTCAGGTATCGATCCCGCTCACCCTGCCCTACATATGGTTCCTGAGCGCCGATAGCACTCTCGCGCCTCGCAACGTCCAGTGAGGGCCTCAACAGCGCCTGGTCACGGCGGGGATGGACCTTATTGTTGGGTAGGGGCAGCGGGGCCTGGCGCTATGCTCCGCTGGCTTCGGCGATGCGGCGGTCCAGGTCGGCCACCCCGGGCTGGTCGCCGGCGGCCAGCTTGTAGCAGCGCTCGACGTACAGGGCGCTGAGCTGGGTGGCGCGCTGGCCCGGCTCGCGGGCGATCCGAAGCAGCTCGTCCACCCTGTACTCAGCGTCCAGCCGGCGGCCCACCCGCTCGATCTCCGCGGCCGTCTCGCGGGCCAGCGCCACGTCGCCCCCTTCCACTGCGTAGCGCAGGGTGCCCAGCGCCCGGGCCAGCCGCTCGACCTTCTCCGTCGGGGTCATCACTTCGAGCAGGATCTCGTCCACGTCCAGGTCGCCGGCCAGCTCGCGGGCGGGCTCCGGCTCAGGAGCCGCCTCCAGGCGGGCTTTGGCCTCGGCGTAGAGCGTGGCGTAGCGCTCGCTCGCTTCCGAGACGGCCAGCATCAGCCGGTGCAGGTCGCTGGTAGGCAGGGCACCACCGTCGAGCAGGTCGTCGCCGCGCTGCTGGGCCAGCCGCCGCAGGTACTCCTGGCTCTCGACCGCCTCGGGGAATGGGGGCAACGGGTAGACGTTCGGGAAGCCGGGCAGCGCGCCACTGGGAAGCTGCGCGGCGAGCACCGGTGGGATGAACTTGGACATGTCCATCAGGATCGGCGGGACCACCAGGTAGGTGGCCCAGACCCGCACTGGGTCGGACGGGTCGCGGAAGTACAGCAGCGCGTGACCGCGCGGGGCGCTGGGATCGCCAAGCTCGAACTGCATGGTGCCGAATTGTACGTCGCCACCACTGGCAGCATCATCCTTAGCGGTCGTCGCGACGGCCGTGGCGGTGCTGGTTCTGTCTCCCTGAACCGCCAGGTGGGGCAACGCGATGCCTGCCGTGCTCGGCGCAATCCGGGATAGTTGTAGCGAGGGCCGCGCCCGGCGCCGGCCCCGATCCTCTCTGGAGGCCGAGATGGCAGACGCGCAGTCCAGCACTGGCAGGCCGCCCGTCCACCCGCGCCAAGCGCGGATCGGCTACGTCCTGTCACACGAACAGTTCCCGCCCCGGCAGATCGTCGCCAACGCCATCGCTGCCGAGCGAGCCGGCTTCGACGAAGTCTGGGCCAGCGATCACTTCCACCCCTGGATGGACAACCAGGGCCATGCCGGGCACGCCTGGGTGACGATGGGCGCCTACGGCCAGCACACCACCATCCGCATGGGCACCGGCGTCACCTGCCCCAGCTTCCGCTACCGCCCGGCCGAGGTGGCGCAGGCGTTCGCCACGCTCGGATCGCTCTACCCCGGGCGGGTGTTCCTGGGCATCGGTGGCGGCGAGGCGGTCAACGAGGTCGCCGCGGGCGGTGGCTGGGGCAGCTACCGCGAGCGCGCCGCCCGGATGGCCGAGGCGGTTCGCCTGATCCGGCGGCTGTGGACCGGCGAGTGGGTGCAGTCGGACGGTCCGTACTACCCGATCCCCAACGCGAAGATCTACGACCTGCCCGAGCAGCCGGTGCCGATCTACCTCGCCGCCAGCGGCCCGAACAGCGCCCGGCTGGCGGGTGAGCTGGGCGACGGCTGGATCACCGTGATGGACTCCGCACTGGACCCGAAGCTGCACGCGGCCTTCGCCGACGGCGCGCGCGCCGCGGGCAAAGATCCCTCCGCCCTGCCGATCCTGGTCGAGCACTACGTCGTCGTCGGTGGCAGGGCAGAAGCGGAGGAGGCGGCGCGCCTCTGGCGCTTCAATCCGATCGGCTTCAGCCTGGCCTCGGAGCCCGATCCGCGCAAAATCCTCCAGGCAGCGGAGGAGCAGGTCACGCTCGAGCAGGCCTACAGCCGCTGGCCGGTGAGCGACGATCCCGAGGTGCACGTGCAGGCGATCCGGCGTTTCCTAGACGCCGGGGTCACGGACGTGTTCATCCACAGCGGCCAGATGGACCAGCAGCGCGTGATCGACTTCTATGGCCGGGAGGTGCTGCCCCGGCTCCGCGCCGTGGCGTAACCGTCTCAGCGGCCGGCTCGGCAGAGGAGAGCGAAGCGGAGGAGGAGCGCCGCCAGCCGTGGCGGGGAGGCGCATGACCGAGTGCTCCGCCAACGCGGGATCATCGGGCAGCGACAATCAGAAAGCACGGGAGGAGAGCATGGAGCTTCGTGACCGGGTGGCGCTGGTTACCGGTGGCGGCACCGGATTGGGGCGGGCGATCTCGCACGAGCTGGCCCGGCGCGGCGCCCACGTGGCCGTGGTCTATTCGCGCTCACAGGCCGAGGCGCTGGCGACCGCGGGGGAGCTGCGCGACCTGGGGGTGCGCGCCGAGGCGCTGCAGGCGGACGTCTCGGACAGCGCGGCGGTGCGGCGAGTGGTGGCGCAGACCCTGGAGCGGTTCGGCCGGCTGGACGTGGTGGTCAACGACGCCGGCACCACCAAGTTCGTCCCCTTTGCCGACCTGGAAGGGATCAGCGACGAGGATTGGGACCGGATCATGGCGGTAAACGCCAAGGGTCCCTGGCTGGTAGCGAAAGCGGCGGCAGCGGCGTTGCGCGAGCGTCAGGGCTCCATCGTCAACATCGCCTCCATCGCCGGCCAGGTCCCTTCCGGCTCCAGTCTGGCCTACGCGGTCTCCAAAGCGGCGCTCATCCACCTCACCACCTGCCTCGCCCGGGCGCTGGCCCCCGACGTCCGGGTCAACTGCATCGCCCCGGGCCTGTTCGTCACCCGCTGGACCGCCGGGTTCTCCGAGGAGCAGATGCAGGCGATGATCCAGCGCTCTCTGTTGAAGCGGACCGTCTCGCTGGAGGATCTGGCCCGGATAACGGTGGAGGTCGCCTGCAACGACGGCATGACCGGCGAAACGGTGGTCGTGGATACAGGGCTGCGCTGGGCCTAGCGCGCACGGAGCTCGCGGCTAGCGGTTCCTCGTCGTCCAGTCGAAGCCGATGCGGGGGTCGTCGAAGGGCAAGCGCTCCTCGTCGGGCGCAGCCGGGTTGTACGGCTCGGTGGTGTGGTAGAACAGTGCCACCGGCTGGGTGCCCAGCACTCGGTAGCCGTGGGCGACGCCGGCAGGGATGGCGAGCAGCGCTCGGTTGTGCTCGCCCAGGTAGAACACGTTCGTCTCCCCATAGGTCGGCGAGTCTTCGCGCAGGTCGTACAGCACCGCCTGCGCCATCCCGCTGGCAACGAACCAGAGGTCGTCCTGGCGGCGGTGCCAGTGGAAGGCCTTGATCACCCCCGGGTAGGTGATGGTGAAGCTGGTCTGGCCGAACTTGCGATAGAACGGATCGTCTGCCCGCAGCACCTCCATGAAGATCCCGCGGTCGTCCGGGTGCACGATCAACTGCTTGAGCGCCACGCCCTCGATCACCGCCGCTCCCTTACCCGGCTCCGAGGCCGGTTCTCCTGCCATGCCCGGCATGGCAGCGTGCCGGCAGCATTCTAGCCTCGCCGCTCCCTCGTCGGCCCAGGCTGTAACCATGCTGGAGGCGAATACGGGGTGGAGCGCAGCCCGCCGGGCGGCCCTGTGGTCGTCCGGAAGTGGCCGCCCAGCGGGCGTTGGATCAGCTCGCTTCGAGCTCGTTCAGGAACGCCGGCTTCTGGTCCCAGCCCAGCGAGTCGAGATCGTCGCACGATTGCGCCAGGAACAGGCACCCCTCCGTGGCGTCCTGGATCGCGCTCAGGGGAATGTAGAGGTGCTTGCCGAGGCCCAGGAAGCCGGTCTTCACCTCGACGATGTCCTCACGCGGCTCGCCCGCCGCGGCATCGCCAACAGTGGCAAACTCGTGTCGATAGACGTGGGCAACCGTGCCGACCTTCTTCCCGTCGCGGTCGCACACGTCCATGTCTGGCTGGATGCGTCCAAGATACCGATCCTGCATGGAATTTTCCCTCCAGAAATCGGATCGGTCGGCGTCCGGACCGCGCCGCCCGGTTCCAGCTCACGGGCGGGTACAGCACGACGCGTACCAGCCCAGCACGGTTGGAGCCAGCCGGACGAGGCGGCTGACGCTGCGCGCCGGCCGGGAGAGCCGATCTCGCCGGGAGATGGCGGGGGCGTGGACCTGCCCTCCCCACGCCCCATGCCGTTAGCGTCCGAGCCGGCGGCTACTTTGGCACCTGCGGCGCGGGCGCCTGGACCGCCGGGCCCGGGGTGGCAGGCAACGGGGCCGTGGGCGCGGCGCTCGCCGCCAGCACCTCGATCCGCCCGACCATGAAGGGATGCGGGGTGCAGTGGTAGGTGTAGACCCCCGGCGTGGTGAAGGTGAACGAGAAGCTCTGGCCGGTCTGCATCACCTTGGAGTCGAAGGTCGTCCCATCGTCAGAGGTGGCGCTGTGCGGGAAGGCGCCGTCCTGCTTCCAGGTGACGGTGGTGCCCACCGGGATCACCACGTTGGAGGGGTCGTACTTGAAGTTCACGATCTCGATGCTGTTCGTCTGCACTGGTGCGCCGATGATCGCCGCCTCTGGCTTGGTGGCTGGCGGCGGCGGCGCCGCGACCGGCCCGAGCGTGCCGGTGAGCGAGAACACCCAGAGCGTGTCGCCGCGCGGGTAATCGAGCTGGAAGTTGCCACCAGAGGCCACGGCGACGTACTCCTGCCCATCTACCTGGTACACCGAAGGCGCGGCGTTGGCGCCCGCGCCGGTCTGGAACTGCCAGAGCAGGTCGCCGGTCCTGGCGTCGTAGGCCTCGAAGTTGCCGTCGCCCTGCCCGGCGAACACCAGCCCGCCGGCGGTCGTGGTGGTGCCGCCGATCATCATGTACTTGCCTGGCTTCTGCCAGGCGATGCGGTTGGTATGAACATCGATCGCCGTGAGCGTACCAGAGGTCTCCTGGTCGGGCGGCGTGGTGAAGCTGCTACCCAGCTTCAGCTTGCCCTGCTCGATCTCCGAGGGGTTGTAGGTGAAGATCATCGGCTGGTTGATGCCATCCACGTAGACGTAGCCGGTGTCCGGGTTGTAGGAGATGGGCGACCACTCGTTGCCACCGTTGGCGCCCGGCAGGATCAGCACCGGCAGTTCCTCGAAGGGGGTGAAGATGGCGCCCTTCGGGTACGGCGATTGGAGGTTCCGGGCGTCCTGCGGAACGAAGGCGTCCCCTTGCGGGAACGGCTGCGTCTCGGCGGTCGCCTGGTGCGGATCCTGCGGCACCGGCTTCTCCACGATGGGCACCAGTGGCTGCCCGGTCACCCGGTCCAGCAGGTACACCCAGCCGGTCTTGCCGGCGTGCGCCAGCCCCTTGACCGGCTTGCCGTTGATGGTGGTGTCGAACAGCACCGCCGGGCTGGTAGCGTCGTAGTCCCAGATATCGTGGTGGACCGTCTGGTAGTGCCAGCGGTAGGCACCGGTGTGGACATCCAGCGCGACGATCGACTCGGTGTACAGGTTGTCGCCAGCGCGCACCGTCCCATCCAGGTCCGGGCCCGGGTTGCCAACAGTGAGGTACAGCAGCCCTAGGTCGGGGTCGATCGCTGGAGTCATCCACATCGAGCCGCCGCCGTGCTTGTAGATGTCGCCGGGCGGCCAGGTCTCGCTGCCAGGCTCTCCCGGGGCCGGGATGGTGTACCAGCGCCAGACCTGGGCCCCGGTATCGGCGTTGTACGCGGTCACGTAGCCGCGATTCTCATACTCCGCGCCGGAGATGCCGATGATGACCATCCCGTCGAAGTACTGCGGCGCCATCGTCTCGCTGTAACCGTCCGCGGTGGAGCCGACCTCGACATCCCACACCTTGGCGCCGGACTGCTGGTCGAGCGCGACGAGGTGGCCGTTGACCTCGCCGACGAACACCTTCCCGCTGCCCACCGCGACACCGCGGTTGACCAGGCCGCAGCAGACGGCGACCTTGTCGGTGTCGATGTTCGGATGGTACTCCCAGAGCACCTGGCCGTTCTTCGCGTCGAGCGCCCACACGTCGTCACGGCCCGAGGTGAGGTACATCACGCCGTTGATGACGACCGGGGTTGACTCAAAGGAGCTACTCTTGTCGCCGAATTTGGCGTGGAACGTCCAGGCGCCCTTGAGGTTCTTGACGTTGCTCGTATTGATCTGGGTAAGCGTGGAGTAGCGCTGGTTGTAGTAGCTACCACCGTAGTTCGGCCAATCGGCGCCCGGCGGGGGTGGGGGCACCTGGCCCGGGCTCGCCGCGGCGGGAACGGCCAGTGCCAGCGCCGCGCACAGCGAGAGTACAACGATCCTGATCGCCATCCGAGGTTGCATACTCGCGCCTCCACATCATGCGTCGCGTCCCTGCGGACACGAAATCAGGTAGGCCGAAACACTTTCCCCCCTTTCGCTCTCAGCCGCTCTATGAGCAGCAATGCACCTCCCGCGCTCCAGCATAGCAGTCTCAGCGGAAGACGGCTTATCCTGCCGCGGCGGTTCCACGCTGGTGCCGAGGAATCGGCGGTTCTGGGCCCCGCTCCCGTTCGGAACCGTTCATAATTGAGCGAGCAGATACTCTGGCGAGCAGAGCCACGAGCGGCTCTGCTCTGGTGCGAGACGCCAAGGAGTACGCCCGATGACGACGGCCAGTCCAGCCGTTACCGTGTACACCACCTCGACTTGACCCTGGTGTGTCCGAGCGAAGGAGTTCCTTCGCCAGCACAACATCCCGTTCGTCGAGCGGAACATCGAGCAGGACCGCGCTGCCCAGATGGAGGTCTATCGCATGACCGGGCAGCTCGGGGTGCCGGTTATTGCCGACGACCAGGAGGCGATCATCGGCTTCAATGTCCCGCGGCTGCAGCAGCTTGCGGCGCGCCATTTCCGGCCGCGGCTGGGGCTGCTCGTTGCCCCGGCAGAGGAGGGCGTGCGTATTGGCGCGGTGCGGCCGGACACCGTGGCCGCCCGGGCCGGGCTCCAGCCGGGCGACATCGTGGTCGAGCTGTCGGGCGCGCCGGTGAAGACACCGGACGACCTGGAGCGCATTGCCAGCAAGATGCGGCCCGGCACGCCGACCAGTATCATGGTGCTCCGCGGCGGAGAACGTCTGACCTTGATCCTCCGTCCCTAGTACAGTAAGCGCCAGGCCTCGAGCCGGACGCAGCTTGAGCACACAGCACACGGGTGGGCAGGTCCAACGTGAGTGTTCATGGCAGCGCTGTCAACCAGGGCTTTCCCCAGCAGTTGGATCTCGCGGCGCGGCTGGACCGCGTTCCGCTGAGCGGCTTCCACCGCCGGCTCGTGCTCCTCAGCGGGCTGGGCTGGATGTTCGACGCGATGGACATCCTGATCCTCGGCTCGGTCCTGGCAGCGGTTGGCCGGCAGTGGGGGCTCGACCCCGGCACCACCGCGCTGATCAACTCGATCAATCTGCTCGGGATGTTCGTCGGCGCCACGGTGGCAGGCACGCTGGCCGACCGCTACGGGCGGCGAGCACTCTTCCAGACCACGCTCCTGGTCTACAGCCTGTTCACCGGGCTGTCGGCGCTGGCCTATAACGCGGTGAGCCTGATGGTGCTGCGCTTCCTGGCCGGGCTGGGGCTGGGGGGCGAGCTGCCGGTCGCCAGCACACTCGTATCGGAGTTTGCCCCGACCAAGAACCGCGGCCGGCTCGTCGTCCTGCTGGAGAGCTTCTGGGCGTTCGGCTCGGTGCTGGCGGCCCTGGTCGGCTATCTGGTGATCCCCAGTCTGGGCTGGCAGGCGGCGTTCCTGATCGGGGCGCTGCCGGCGTTGTACGTGTTCGTTCTGCGCCAGGGTATTCCAGAGTCGCCCCGCTACCTGCTCGCCCGCGGCCGCCGCGCCGAGGCCGAGGCGGTCGTCGCCCGAGTGGAGCGCGACGCCGGCCTGGCCAGGGGATCGAAGAACCGGCGCATCGTCCCGCCCCGGCCGCCGCTGGCCCCTCCGCGCGCGAGCGGCCCCGGCCTCGGGACGCTGTTCAGCCCGCTCTACCTGCGCCGGACGCTGGTGCTCTGGGTGCTCTGGGCGACGATGAACTTCTCCTACTACGGCATCTTCCTCTGGCTGCCCACCCAGTTCGTTCGCAAGGGCTTCTCGCTCGACCAGGCGCTGCTGTTCAACCTGATCGTCGCGGTCGCCCAGATCCCCGGCTACTTCGCCGCCGCCTGGCTGGTAGAGCAGTGGGGCCGGCGGATCACCCTGGTGGTCTTCCTGGCGCTGTGCGCTGTCGGCGCCTGGGGCTTTGGCCAGGTCACCTTGCCGGAACACCTGGGGGCTGAGTCGATCCCGGCCATTCTGGGCTGGGGCTCGGTGATCTCCTTCTTCAATCTGGGCGCCTGGGGGGTGGTGTACAGCTACACCCCGGAGCTGTACCCGACCACGCTACGTGCCGCTGGTGCCGGGGCAGCGACAGCGTTTGGCCGGCTCTGGGCGATCCTGGCGCCGCTGTCGATCCCGCTGCAGCTTGGACTGTTCGGCTCCCAGGCCAATGTCTTCCTCGCCTTCATGGCGATCATGGTGATTGGCGCGGTCGTCGTCCTGCTGTTCGGCATCGAAACCCGCGGCCGCTCGCTGGAGGAGCTCGCCGCCGCGCCCGCGTAAGCCGCACCTCCGCCCGTTGCGCAGCCAGCGCCGGCCGGGCCAGCCGTGCCCCGGGTGCCACCGCCTGGGTACGATGAGGCGTACAGACGCGAGGGCGGGGATGGTGGACGACGAGCGCCCGCGCTTGACCGACGCGCTGCGAGCACTGGCCCGGCTGGGCTCCGGGGCGCGACCGGAGCTGGGGCTGAGCGAGGCGGAGCAGCGGCTGCTGCGGCGGCTGGCGCACTTGGACGAGACGTTTTGGACAGCCGAGGAGCGGCGCGAGGTCTGGCGGCTGGTGCGTCGGTGCGCGGAGCCGCTGGCGGCGCGCGGGATCGACGTCGATCTGATTGCCACCGAGCCGGCGACGCCCAGCCAGCCACCGGGGGTGCTGCGCCGACGGGCCGCTGGCGAGGCCCACGGCGACGAACGCGAGCGCGTGCTGCGCCGAACGGCGCGACCGCCCGCGCCGGTGGCGGCGGAGGCGCTGCCCGTTGCCCCAGCACGCTGGAGCGCCCGGGCGGTGCTCGGGCCAGAGGGCGCCATCGCCCGCCGTCTGCCTGGCTACGAGCTTCGCGAGCAACAGCTTCGGATGGCCGAGCTGGTCGAGCGGGCGATCACCGAGGGGAAGCACGCGGTGATCGAGGCCGGGACGGGCACCGGCAAGAGCCTCGGCTACCTGGTGCCTGGCCTGCTGTCCGGCAGGCGGATGATCGTCAGCACCGCCAACAAGTCGCTCCAGGAGCAGCTCGCCCGCAAGGACGTTCCGTTTCTGCAGGCAGCGCTCCCGCGGCGCTTCAACGCGGTCGTCCTGAAGGGCCGGGGGAACTACCTGTGCCTGCTGCGCCTGGGGGAGCTGCGCGACCGGCTCGCCGGCCGCCTGCGCGACGACGCCGCGTTTCGCACCCAGGAGGCCGCGCGCGCCTGGCCGCGCCTGGAGGACTGGTCGCGCCGCACCGGCAGCGGCGATCTGGAGGAGGCGCCCTTCGGGGTGCCGGACGACCTGAAGGAGCTGGTTACGGTCGACGCCGAGTCCTGCCTGGGCGCCCGCTGCCCGCTGCGGGGCAACTGCTTCGCCGAGCAGGCCAGGACTCAGGCACGAGAGGCCGACCTGGTGATCGTGAACCATTGGCTGCTGCTCAGCGACCTGGCACTGCGCCAGAGCGCGGGTGAGCAGGTCGCGGCGCTCCCCGACGCTCCGCTCCTGGTGGTGGACGAGGCTCAGCACCTGGAGGACTGCGCCACCGACACGCTTGGCACCCAGGTGTCGCTCGGCCGCTGGGAGCGGCTGGCCCGACGGCTGGAGGCGCTGACGCTGCGCCACCCGGCAGTGGTGAAGGCGGCGGAGGAGAGCGAGGAGCGTGAGCGCGCCGAGCAGTGGCGGCTGAGGGCGGCCGCCCTGGGCAGCGTGCTGGCGGGCGTGCTGGATCAGCTCCAGGCTCGACTGGAGCGCAGCCGCGCCAGTAGCCAGCGACTCGGCGACGAGCGCTCCCTGGCGCGTGGCGCGCTGGCGGCGCTGGAGCAGCTTGGAGAGGAGCTGGCGGTGGGGACGCCGTTCTGGCTCAGCGAGGAGCAGCGGGACGACTGGGCGAAGCTCGCCGAGCAGGTGGCCCGCCTGGCGGAGGACCTGGAGCTGCTCGTCACGCCCGGTGACGAGCAGGCGCTGGTCCGCTTCGCCGCCTTCGAGGCCGGCGGCGCGCGCCGCCGGCTGGTGCTGTATGCCCGCCCGATCGACGTGAGCGGGGCGCTCCGCGAGCAGCTCTTCGGGGCGTTCCCCACGGTGATCGCCACTTCGGCGACGCTGGCCACGGAGGGCGGCTTCGGCTACTGGCGCGCGCGCGTCGGGCTGGACCAGGCGTTGGAGCTGGTGCTCGGCTCGCCGTTCGACGTGCAGGCCAACGCGCTGCTCTACCTGCCGCCCGACGGCGCGCGCCTCGACCCCGCCCGCGCCCGCGCCCGGGGCGAGGTGGACTACCTGGAGGCGCTGGCGGACGAGATCGCGCAGCTCCTGGATGCCAGTGATGGCCGCGCCTTCTGCCTGTTCAGCAGCAACCGGGCGCTGGACGAGGTGTACCGCCGGCTGAGGCCCCGGCTGCACTGGCTCACGCTACGCCAGGGGGAGGGCTCGCGGCCAGAGCTGCTCCGCCGCTTCAAGGAGGATGGCCGCGCGGTGCTGTTCGGGCTCAAGAGCTTCTGGGAGGGCGTGGATGTGCAGGGTGAGGCGCTCAGCCTGGTCGTCATCGACAAGCTGCCCTTCCCGCCGCCCGATGACCCGGTCTGGGCGGCCCGCTGCGCCGTAGCCAGGGACTGGTTCAACGAGCTGGCGCTGCCCTACGCCACCCTCCAGCTCAAGCAGGGCTTCGGTCGGCTCCTCCGCACTCGCGGTGACCGGGGCGTCGTCGCGCTGCTCGACGGCCGCCTCACCACCCGGGAGTATGGCGCCCGGATCCTGCGGGCGCTGCCGCCCGCCAGCCGGACCCGCGACATCGCGCAGGTGCGGGCCTTCTTCGGTGGCTAGCCACGGGCGAGCGACGCGGGTCGTCAGCGGGCCTGGGTCCACTCGGTCTCGATCGTCGGCGGGTGGGTGAGCGTCTGCATTACGACGCAGTACTGCTCGGTCTTCTCCCGCAGGGCGGCGAGCTGCTCCGGCGTCGCTTCGGGGGCAGCGACCTCGAAGCGGACCCGGATCTGCTCGAACCCCACCGGCACATCTCTGGCGATGCCGAGCGTCCCGCGCAGGTCCAGCTCGCCGTTTACCACCACCTCGACCCACTCGATCGGGATGCCCATCGCGGCGGCGACCATCTGGCAGGTAATCTGGGCGCAGGCTGCCAGCGCTCCGAGCAGCAGGTCGCCGGAGCAGGCGGCGGTTCCCGCGCCGCCGACCCCGCTATGAGCCTGGGCGGCGTAGATCGCCCGGCCGATATCGACCGAGCAGGCGATCGGGCTATCGGCCTGGCTGCCCCGGGCGGTCAGGGTGATCCGAGCGCTACCCGGATCCTGGCGGTAGCGCTCCTTGAGCGGCCGCTGAAGGGTTCGCAGGTCCATAGAGACTGTCTCCTCATGCACGGAGCGCAGCGTGACGTCAGGTATAGTGAGCAACGCGCCCGCGCTCCAGTGTACGCCCGTTTGCGGTACTATGCAGCGATGTCGTCACGGAGCGCGCTCCGGTAGCGCTCCGCGGAGGAGGCGTGATGATCGCCCCTGAGCCAGCCGCGACGCTCGAGCCAGCCGAGGTGCTCGGCACGGTGGAAGCAATCTATCTGGCGCCTGCGGCCGGCGGGCCGATGCAAGCGGTCGAGCAAGCGCTGGCCGTCGCCGGCCGTGGGCTGGAGGGCGACCGTTACTTCCACGGCGTCGGCACCTATTCGGCCACGCCGGGCACCGGGCGGCATCTGACGATGATCGATGCCACGGTGCTGGAGGCGCTGGCGTCAGAGCTCGGGCTGGCCCTAGGCCCGGGCGAGAGCCGGCGCAATCTGGTGGTGCGCGGGGTCGAGCTGCTCACCCTGGTCGGCCGCCGCGTCTGGGTGGGCGAGGCGCTCTGTGAGGGCGTGCGGGACTGCCCGCCGTGCAGCCACCTGGAGCAGCTTACCCGGCCGGGCGTCTTGAAGGCGCTGGTCGGCCGGGGCGGGCTGCGGCTGCATGTGCTCCGGAGCGGGGTCATTCGGCGTGGGGACCCGATCCGCGCTGCCCTCGCACCGCCGGAGTGTGGCGCAGAGTAGCGCCGGCGGGCGTGTTCCGAACACAGCCATTGGCTACCATACAGCGGGCGACTCAGCAGCGTGGCTGAGCCGCGACGCCGACGACACGGCGCAGCGGTGAAAGAGATGGAGACCAACGCTATTCAGCGGGGCGGCCGGTAGGTCGTGCGCTGCTGGGTCTGCGGAGCGGCGGCTGAAGGGTCTTGTCGCTTCTGTGGCCGAGGCATTTGTAAAGCGCATGCCCGAACGCGCGCCTTCCTGTTTGAGACCTGGGAAGACGAGGGGGCGCTGCGGGGGCTCGCAGTGGAGGATGCGCTCCACTGCGGCGTGTGCAAAGTGCGGCCGGAGCCGATGGACCTCGAATTCCTGCGCGGGCGGCAGATGCAGGACAAGGGCGGCAAAGCGCCGGACCACCCCTGAAGCCTGGCTGAGCGTGGACAAGGTGGGCCTCCGATGATCGAAGCCGCCCGGTCGCCCTGGTGGGAGCAGCTTGCCCGGGCCATCTCGCCCATCGAGGAGCGGCCGCGGGTGGTCGATGGGATCGAGGCGGTCTGCCAGACCAGTCGTGATGGCCGAGCCTATATGGTGGTCCGCAGCCCGGTTGCGAACACGTACCTGAAGCTCGATCCGCGCGAGTTCGAGCTGCTGGCACTCATGGACGGCAGCCGCAGCGTCAAGGCGCTGGTGGTGGCCTATTTCCAGCGCCATGGCGTCCTGGCCTTGCCACGTATCGCCGGCTTGGTCGGGCTGCTGCGCGCGCACCGATTCCTGACCGAGCCGCCGCTGGACGCCCTCGCGGCGCTGGAGTGCCGGCTGCGCCGCTGGAGCGCCGGGGTGCTGTTCGCCCGGCTGGCGCGCGGGCTGGTGCAGACGGAGATCGAAGTGCGCGGCGTCGACCGGGTGCTGGACGGCTGGTATCGGGCCTGGGGCTGGCTTCTGTTCACCCGGTCGATCGCCCTGGCCGGTACCGTGCTAGGATTCCTCGGGCCGCTGCTGTTCCTGCTCGAGCTGAGCCGGGCCCGCTACCCGTTGTTCCGCACGGGCGGCTCGTACGTCGCGGGCCTCGTGCTGCTGCTGCTGCTGGAGCTGCTCGTGCTCACTGTGCACGAGCTTGGCCACGGCCTGGCAGTCAAGCACGCGGGGCGAACCGTCCACCGGGCTGGGTTTCTGCTCTACTACGGCCTGCCGGCCGCCTTCGTGGACACGACCGACGTCTGGATGGCGCCGCGCCGGCTGCGGCTGATCACCTCCTTTGCCGGCCCCTGGACGGGCCTGGTGATCGGCGGACTCGCCGCGCTCGGGGCGTGGGCGCTGCCCGCGGGCTCCCTGGGGGCGTTCCTGTTCGTCTGGTGCTTCGTCTCGCTTATCAACACGCTGGCCAACTTCAACCCGCTGCTCGAGCTCGATGGCTATTACCTCCTGGTGGACCTTATAGAGAAGCCGATGCTGCGGGCCCGAGCGCTGACGTTTGTGCGCGGGCCGCTGTGGACCCGGCTTCGGCAACGCCAGCGGCTCAGCGGTGAGGAGCAGTTCTTCGCCTGGTTCGGTCTCGCCACCCTCGTCTACTCTGGGCTCTCGCTGTTCCTCGCACTCAGCTTCTGGTCGCGCTGGCTGCTGCCGGCCCTGCGTGGGGCGTGGCAGAGCGACCAGCCACTGGCGCGCCTCGTGGTGCTGCTGGTCGGCCTGGCCATCGCCACCCCACTGGCACTCGCCGCCTGGGCCGGCGTCAGGTCCTTGTCCGCGGCTGTCGCGCGACGGCTGATCCTGCTGAACGGGCGCGCCGCCGCCCGTCGCCACCGCGCGATGCTCGACGCCCTGCGCGCGGTGCCGCTCTGGGCAGGGCTTCCCGATGGGCAGGCGCTGGAGGTGGCCCGGGCGATGCGGGCCCAGGACGTCCCACCGGGGACGGAGGTGGTCCGCCAGGGCGAGCCGGGCGACCGCTTCTACCTCATCGACTACGGTCGCTTCGAAGTGCTGGTGGATGGCCAGCCGGTCGCCCGGCTGGGCCGCGGCGACTACTTTGGGGAGCGTGCGCTGCTGAATCGAGCGCCGCGGGCAGCCACGGTGGTGGCGGTGGAGCCCAGCCGCGTGTTCTGGCTGGACCAGGCGCAGTTCCAGGCGCTGCTGGCGCACGACCTGGCAACCCGGGCCCGGCTCGAGGCCGCGGTCGCCTACCGCGCCGAGGTGGCGGCGATGCCGCTGTTCCGCGACCTCCGCCCGGTCGAGCTGGACCTGCTCCTGGCCCGCCTGATCCCCATCCGAGTCGAGGCCGGCGCCGCCATTATCCACCAGGGCGAGCCGGGCGACCGCTTCTACATCATCCGCTCGGGGTCGGTCCAGGTGGAGCGCGACGATCACCTGCTGGCGACGCTCGGACCGGGCGAGACGTTCGGCGAGATCGCGCTGCTGCACAACGTGCCCCGCACGGCAACGGTGCGTGCAGTGGAGCCGACGGAGCTGCTCGCGCTGGAAGCGACCGACTTCCACGATCTGCTGGCCAGCTACTTCGGCCGGGCGGAGGAGCTGGAGCGGCTGAGCCATCTCCGCCTCGCCACGCACCACCGGCTGGACCAGATCGTGGCGCGGTAGCAGCGATCAGCGCCAGCCGCCCGCCCGACGGGGGGCCGTGGCCCCATGGTCGCCTGGTGTCCTGGGCTTGTCCCTCGCCGCCACACGGCTGCGCTCCCTGTGCCAACTGACCATGGGCGGTCGATCGCTTACACCAGGGGCGGCTCGCGCTGGCGCACGTCCTCCCAGCGCAGGCGCTTGATCGTGAACAGGCCGGCCGCGGTGCGCGAGTAGCCGCTGCCGGCAAGCCGCCCCACCGGCTTCAGCAGCGCGGGATCCACCCGACCGTCACGCAGCACCCGCGGCTGGACATGGAATAGCAGCACCTCGCCGATCACGAAGTAGGCGGGCGCGTTGCCCAGCTCCAGGATCTGCAGCAGCCGGCACTCTAGCGCCACCGGCGCCTCCGCCACCCGCGGTGCCCGCACCCGCGCGCTCGGCGCCGGCGTGAGCCCAGCCCAGACAAACTCGCTCTGGTCAGGCGGAAAGTCGGTCGCGGTGACGTTCATCGCCTCCGCCAGCTCCTCGCTGACGACGTTGACGACGAAGTCGCCACTGAAGCGGACGTTGCGCACCGTGTCCTTCAGCCCGGTGCTGGAGAAGCCGACGATCGGCGGGTCGTCGGAGAGCGCGGTGAAGTAGCTGTGCGGGGCGAGGTTGTACACCCCGTTGGCCCCGAGCGTGGAGACCCAGCCGATCGGGCGGGGCACGACCACGCTGGTGACCAGGTAATAGCAGTCTCGCGCGGAGAGCGCGCGCGGGTCGAGCTGGATCGGCTCAGGCGCATCATCTGGCACTGGTCTGCCCTCAAGGGCGGGCGCTCGCTGCTATCGTGGCGGCCAGCGGCGGCAACCGGCAAGCCGGCCGCTCGCGTACCATAGGACGGCGGCTCCGGCGCCGGGGACACCGCGACAAGAGCCGGCACCCTGGGTGAGCGAGGACGGACGATGGCGCTCCCGGTAGCACTGGACGCGATGGGCGGAGACTACGCTCCCGCCGTGCCGGCCGAGGCCGCGGTACAGGCAGCGCGCCGCCACCAGCTCCCGCTGCTGCTGGTCGGCCCGGAGCCAGCGGTGCGCGCGGAGTTAGCGAAGCACGACACCGCGGGGCTGGAGATCGAGGTCGTCCACGCCCCGGAGGTCATCGCCATGGACGAGCACCCGGCGAGCGCGGTGCGGCAGAAGCCGCACAGCTCGATCGCGGTCGGGATGCGCCTGGTGAAGGAAGGGCGGGCGGCGGCGTTCGTCTCGGCGGGCAATACCGGGGCGATGGTCGCCGCCGGGCTGCTAGAGCTCGGGCGAGCGCGGGGGGTGGACCGGCCGGCGCTGGGGATCGTCTTTCCCACCCTGCGGGGCAAGACGTTGCTGCTCGACGTCGGCGCGACCCCGGACGCCAAGCCGGAGCACCTGGCGCAGTTCGGGCTGATGGGCTCGCTGTACCTGGAGCGCGTCTTCCGGGTTGCCAGCCCGCGCGTCGGGCTGATCTCGATCGGCGAGGAGGAAGGCAAGGGGAACCTGCTGGTGCAGCAGGCGGCCCAGCGGCTGCGCGCGCTGCCCCTCAACTACGTCGGCAACGTGGAAGGCAAGGACATCCCGGCCGGGACGGTGGACGTGGCGGTGTGCGACGGCTTTGTCGGCAATGTGCTGCTGAAGTTCGCCGAGGGGCTGGCCGCGGCGATCAGCGGGATCATCCGCGAAGAGCTGCAGCGGAACTGGTGGTCCAAGCTGCTCGCCGCCGGGCTGCTGCCCGCCTTCCGCCGCGCGCGGACACGCATGGATTACGCGGAGTATGGCGGCGCCCCACTGCTGGGGCTGCGCGGGCTGGCCATCGTCGCCCACGGCCGCTCGAGCGCCTACGCCCTCCAGAACGCACTGCGGGTGGCGCGGGAGGCCGCGGGACAGGATGTGCCGCGGCTGATCGCGGAGGGGCTAGCGGAGCGGAGCAGCGAGATGTAGACAGGATAGGGGCCACGAGTGGCTGCCCTCCACTCGTGGCCCCACCGTCGTGGCTCGCTCCGCGTTCGCCCCAGGCGGAGCCGCCTCGGGGCGGCGCGGGCGGCCAGGTCTCCGTCCCGGGGGCCTGAGCGGCAAGATGCTCCTGCTGTTCAGGCCCCCCGCTCAGGCTCCGCCGTGCTGCGGGTTCGGCTCCCACAGCGCGAACACATTGCCCTCGGGATCGGTCAGGTGAGCGAACCAGCCGTAGCTCATCACCTCCGTCTTGGGTACCAGCACGCTCGCGCCTAGCTCCTGCGCCCGGGCCAGGTACTGGTCAATCGACTCGACGCCGATGTAGTTGACGATCTGCTGCCCGGGCGCCAGCCGCCGCATCAGACCGCCGCCAGGCCCACCCTGGTCGCCGCTGTTGGTCCGGATCATCCAATACTCAGCATCCGGCATCGACGCGTCCTTCTCGATCGTCCAGCCGAAGAGCTTGCTGTAGAAGGCGCTGGCGCGCTCCGGGTCATCGGCCGGGATCTCGAAGTGGACAATGCTGTGAGCCATGCCGTTCCTCCAAAAAGCTCGGATGTCCCCAGTATCCCCTATCCGAAACCTGTAGAACATATGTCCTACATCACAAGCGCGTCACGGTGAGCGCGCTGGGGCGATCTTGGGGTAGTCTTGCAGCAACACGCCCGTGGGTTCGGACGCCACGGGCGCGGCGGTCCGAGGCCGCCGACACCACCGCTGAGGAGGCTGCTCATGCCGCGCGCACAGGTCGGAGCGATCAGCCTGAACTACGAGACGGCCGGGAGCGGTTTCCCGCTCGTGCTCATCCACGCCTGGCCCACGGATCACGCCATCTGGCAGCTTCAGATGCCTGTCTTCTCCCGCGACTACCACACCATCGCGGTGGACCTGCGGGGGCTGGGCCAGTCCGACAAGCCGCCGGCTCCGAACACCCCGGAGATCATGGCACGCGATCTGGTCGGGCTGCTCGACGCGCTGGGGATCGAGCGCGCGGCCGTCTGCGGCATCTCGCTGGGTGGGGTCGTCGCGGCACAGATGACGCTGGATGCGCCGCAGCGCGTCGCGAGCGCTGTCTGGGTCGGCGCACCCTCGTATGTGGACCGGTTCATGATCACGGTCGGGGGCGAGACGATCCCGCTGGCGGAGGTGTACCTGCGGGTGCTGGAGCCGGAAGGGTATCTCGGCTTCTGGCACAAGGTGTGGAAGGCCAATATCGAGCTGTTGTTCAATGAGGAGTTCGTCCAGTCGCGCCTCGGCACCTATCTCATCGAATCACTGTTCGAGGACCGCTACGCGCGCTGGAACGCCGACGCCCGCCCGATCATCGACATCCTGCACGGGCTCAGCACCTGGAACATTCTCGACCGGCTGCCCACGGTGACCCGGCCGGTGCAGGTAGTGGTGGGCGACCACGACCCGACCTTCGTGTACTGCGAGGAGCAGGGCCGGCTCACCGCGAACGCCGAGTACGTGGTCATCGACAACAGCGGCCACTTCTGCAACCTGGACAACCCGGCGCGCTTCAACCAGGTGGTGCTCGACTTCCTGCACCGCACCGCGCGCTAGGTCGAGCCGCTGGCACAGAGTGCCACAGCTCCGCGCCAGTGCGGGGGAGGCGAACTGGGCGTCTTGTGGGCAGCGCGCTACTCGAGCACCCGCAGGGCATAGCGCGGATCGCAGTGCCACTCCCAGTAGCGCTCGGCGATCCGGCGGGTGATCGGCCCGGGGCGGCCGTCGCCCACCTGGCGGCGGTCGACCTCAACGATGGGGGCGATGCCACCGGCGGTGGTGCAGAAGAACGCCTCGTCAGCGTTGTACAGGTCATAGGGGGTCAGCCAGGCATACTCCGCCCGCAGCCTCAGCTCGGCGGCGATCTCGAAGACCGTCTCGCGGGTAATCCCCCAGAGCACGTCTTCGGAGGGGGTGTAGAGCATTCCGCTGCGCACCAGGAACACGTTTGCCCCCCGCCCCTCGGTCAAGAAGCCGCGGGTGTCGAGCAGCACCACTTCGTCCACGCCGGCATCGATCGCCTCCAGCTTGGCCAGGTAGCCGTTGAGGCGGTTGAAGGTCTTGATCTTCGGGTCCAGCACCTCCACCGGCAGGTTGCGGGTGCGGGGGATCAGCACCCGCATGCCACGCTCCAGGCCGTCCGGCCCGCCCACTGCCCACAGGTAGGGGATGGCGTAGACCATCACGGTGGGTGGCCAGGTCTCCGGCGGGGTGTTGGCGCGCAGGCCACGGGTGGCGACACACTGGACGTAGGCCTCGCGCAGTCCTGCCCGCCGCACCGTCTCGACAACAATCTGCCGGAGCTGGTCCTTCGTGTACGGCAGTTCCAGCCGGATGGCGTGCGCCGAGCGGTAGAAGCGGTCGAGGTGAGCGTCGAGCTTGAACAGCCAGCCCTTCCAGACGGCCATCGTGTCGAAGACGTTGGCACCCATCAGGAAGCCGCTGTCGAAGATCGAGAGCGTGGCGTCGCGGGTGGGCAGAAACTCGCCATTGATCCAGGCCATCCCCTGCACCCCGACGTGCTCGGTCGTCATGTCATCCCTCCCGTAAGCCGCACCAGGCAGTGTAGTCCGCCTGGCGGCTGGGAGCCACCAGCGGGCCGCTAGCTCTTCACCGCTCCGAGCGTCAGGCCGCGGGCGAAGTGCTTGTGCACCAGCAGCCCGAGCACGACGATCGGCAGCGTCGCGATCGCCGAGAGCGCCGCCGCCTGGCCCACCAGCGCCCCTTGGCCGCCGAGGTAGCCGGCGATGATGACCGGCAGGGTGTAGGTGGTGCTGCGGGTGAGGATCAGCGCGAACAGGAACTCGGTCCAGCTAAAGATAAAGGCGAAGGTGGCGGTGGCGATCAGCCCCGGCAGCGTGAGCGGGAGTGTCACCCAGCGCAGCACCCCCAGGCGAGTGCAGCCGTCCACCAGCGCGCTCTCCTCGATCTCCACCGGCACCTCGGCAAAGTAGCTGCGCAGCATCCAGATGACGTAGGGCAGGTTGAAGAAGGCGTACAGGACGATCAGCCCGACGTACGTGTCCAGCAGACCGAAGACGCGGAACACCAGGAAGATCGGGATGACGACTACGATCGGCGGCATCAGACGCTGGGAGAAGATCCAGAACGCGAGGTGCCGACCGCCGGTGTTGAAGCGGGCCAGGCTGTACGCGGCCAGCCCACCGAGGAGTAGCGCCAGCAGGGTGGCGCTACTGGCGATGACCAGGCTGTTCCTGAGCGCGGCCCCCCCTTTGAGCTGCATCACGGTGGCGAAGTGGATCAGGGTGGGATGCGCCGGGAACCAGACCGGCGGGATGTGCAGGATATCGGCCGGCAGCTTGATCGAGGCGATGAGCATCCAGTAGATCGGGAACAGGAAGAAGGTGAGCGCCAGCAGGACGACCAGGTAACGCAGGCTTCGCAGCGCCATCAGCTTTCAGCCATCAGCACAACCGCGGGAGCAGCGCGGCCGCGCTGCTCCCGCGCCTGGCCGTTGCCGACTCCGCACTAGCTCTTGACCGCGCCAAGTGTCAGCCCCCGGACGAAGTGCTTCTGCACCAGCACCCCGATCACGAACAGTGGGATAGTCGCGACCACGGCCAGCGCCGCGGCCTGGCCCCAGATCGCTCCCTGCGTCCCGTAGTAGCCGGCGATGGTGACCGGCAAGGTGAAGGCATTGTTGCGGGTGAGGATCAGCGCGAACAGGAACTCGGTCCAGCTAAAGATAAAGGCGAAGGTGGCGGTGGCGATCAGCCCCGGCAGCGAGAGCGGCAGGGTGATCCGTCGCAGCACCCCCAGGCGAGTGCAGCCGTCCACCAGTGCGCTCTCCTCGATCTCCACCGGCACCTCGGCAAAGTAGCTGCGCAGCATCCAGATGACGTAGGGCAGATTGAACAGCGTGTACAGGATGATGAGCGCCAGGTGAGTATCCAGCAGCCCGAGGGTGCGGAACACCAGGAACAGCGGGATGATGAGCACCACCGGGGGCATGAGCCGCTGGGAGAGAATCCAGAAGGAGAAATGATGCCCGCCGGTGTTGAAGCGGGCCAGGCTGTACGCGGCCAGCCCGCCGATCAGCAGCGAGAGCGCGGTGGTGGCGAACGAGATGATGAGGCTGTTCTTGAGCGCGGTGTAGCCCTTGAGCGGCATCACCGCGCCGAAGTGGATCAGCGTCGGCTCGGAGGGGATCCACAGCGGCGGGTTGCGCAGGTAGTCGCCCGGCAGCTTGAACGCGGTGCTGATGACCCAGAAGATCGGGAACAGGAAGAAGGCGAGCGCGACCAGCACCACCAGATAGCGCAGTGCCAGGAGCAGCGGCTTGCGGCGGCTGGCGCGGTGGACCGGCCGCGGGGCGGCGAGCGCGGGCGAGGTGGCGCTCATAGTCGCTCCTCCCGCAGAAAACGGCTCACGTACAGCGTTGCCGCCACGCTGAGCAGAATGACGACCAGGTAGGAGATGGAGGCGGCGTAGCCCATGCGGAAGAACTTGAAGCCCAGATCGTACAGGTAATAGGAGATCGTCTGGGTGGAAAAGCCCGGGCCGCCGCCAGTAGTGCCAAAGATGACGTCGAATGCCTTGAAGGCGTCCAGCGAGCGGAACAGGATGGCGACCGCGATGACGCGCGACAGCGACGGCAGGGTGATGTTCCAGAAAGACTGCCACCAGTTCGCGCCATCAATCGCCGCCGCCTCGTACAGCTCCGGGCTCACCCCGGCCAGCCCGGCCAGCAGCACCAGGAACATGAACGGGGTCCATTGCCAGACCTCGGTGACGATGATCGCCAGCAGCGCGGTGTCCGTCTTGGCCAGCCAGGCGACCAGCACCGGGTGGCCGGTGATGATTCCGAGAATCTGGTTGATGGCGCCATACTGCGCATCCCAGAGCATCTTCCAGGTGAAGGCGACGACGATCGGGACCATCATCACCGGCAGCATCAGCAGCGGGATGATGAAGCGCTTACCCCGCAGCTCGTCCACCAGCACCAGCGCCAGACCAAGCCCGAGCAGGAACTCTAGCGCCACCCCGGCCACCAGGATGACCAGCGTGACCCCGAGCGAGCCCCAGACGCGGGGGTCGGTCACCGCCGCGGCGTAATTGCCCAGCCCAACAAACGGATGCTCCTGGACCTGGAGGTCCCAGCGAACGAAGCTGAGCCAGAGCGAATAGAGCAGCGGGAAGATGCTGAGCAGCACGATGGTGACGACCGCCGGGGCGACCATCAGCCAGCCCTCGCGCCGCTGGCGGGCAGCCAGACTGCCACGGCGCGCGGCCAGTCTGGCTGCTGCCGTCGGAGTGGACGTGGATGCGCTCACAAATGCTGCCTCCTGGACGGCGGGGCTGAGCCAGCGCCGCCCATTCTACTGCGCCGAGTGCGGCCAGGATTCGCGCCCTGTGCAACATTGCAGGCTCTCAGAGAGGCGAGGGGCATACACTCCGCCCCTTCGCCCCGCCCCCACTGCTTCCCACGGGGCGGGCCGAGGGGAGGCGGCTCAGCCGCGCTCCCCTCGGCCCTGCTGAAGCGACCCGCTACATCCCCTGGTAGGCGCCGGGCAGCGCAGCGAACTCGGCGTACGCCTGCTTCTGCTTGTCGCGTCCAATGCGGTCGGTGGTCGCGTTCCAGGCCTGGGCCGCCGTGTTCAGCGCATCCTCCACAGAGGTGCCTGCCTGCGCCGCCGTCACCGCCTTGTCGACCGCGTCGTTGTACTCGGCCGCGCCGGGGATGGTGAGGTCCAGCAGCGCACTGTCCGCCGCCGCCTTGAGCGTGTCCAGGTAATCGCCGGCGTACGGCCACAGGCTGCGATATTTGGGCGAGCTGTAGTGGCTCAGCCGGAACGGGTCGCGCAGCGCGTAGGGGAGCATGCAGCGCTCCAGGCTGATGGTCGGGCTGTTGGCCCACTGGCAGAACAGGTAGGCCAGCTCCTTGTTCTTGCTGTCGGCCGAGACGCCCAGCTCCCAGCCGGCGAAGTGCGCGCTGTGGCCGCCGGGCATGATCGCGTAGCCGACGTTCCCGGCCACCTTGGAGGGCGGGACGAACTTGAGCTGCACCGTGCCGGCGCCATAGCCTTCCGACCAGCGCCCGATGGGTGGCCAGGTGCCGCCGATCATGGCGAGCTGCCCGGCCATCCAGGCGGTGAGCACCTCCAGGAAGCCCCACTTCTCGACGCCCGGCGGCATGGTCTTGTTCGAGTTCAGCATCCGGGTGAGCGTCTTTATGCCCGCGTCGCTGTTGATCTGGGCGTCCATGGTGTCCGGGTTGAAGAACTTGCCGTGGTTCACCCGGAACTCGGCCATGAACCAGAAGAACACCTGGCCCTCGGCGCGCTGGCTGGCCCCACCCCAGAACTGGCCGTTGCCCTTCTCTGTCAGAAAGCCCTGGATGTCGTCGTACTGCTGATAGGTGGTCGGTGGGGCGAGGTCATAGCCGAAGCGGGACTTGAACTCGCTCTGGTAATCGGGGTTCCCGAACAGGTCCTTCCGGTAGTACAGCAGGATCATGTCGCCGTCGTCGAACAGCCCGTAGGTCTTGCCGCCGATGCTCATGAACTGCTTGTACAGCGGGTGATAGTCGTTCAGGTCGTCCTTGTTCATCCACTGGTCGATGTACCCGTCCAGCGGCTCCAGCATCCCTTGCAGCAGGTAATCTGGCTTGTACGAGGGCTGCACCTGCAGCACGTCGTAGGCGCCGGAGCCGGCGACGTGCTCGGCGACCTGCTTGGAGAAGATGTCTGGATATGGCACTTCGATCGTGTTGATCTTGACCCCGGTCAGCTCTTCCCACTTCGGCCCGGAGTAGTTCAGCGGGTCCTGCGCCTGGAGCCCGGCCTCCCAGAGCACGTTCAGGGTCTGGCCGCGGAAGCGCTGCGCCTGCTGCACGGCCTGGTCCGCCGAGTCCAGTCCCGGGATCGTCCGCCAGAAGCGGCCCGGCGCGATGCTCCCCGCCGGCGCGGCCGCGGCGATTGTCGCCGAGCCGAGCAGCGAGACCGCCCCGGCCGCCGCACCGAGTGCGAGCGAGCGGCGCAGGAATTGCCTGCGGGTGGTCTTCGCTCCGAACAGTCCATCCCCGCTAGCCTTCAGCTCTTGGTTCATCGCTTCTCCCCTTCACGCTCCGTGCTGAAGCGCGGACACCGCGCTCTGCCTATTCCCGATGGGCACCACTGGTAGACATGCCTGCCCAGATCGCCGGCCGCTCCCCTGCGGCGGCGCTCCTGTTGGACTTCGCGTCACAGCGGTTCGCGATTGCTCTCTCCGCGCTCGCCTCCTTCCACGTCGTCGATCCGGGCCACGGCGTAGGGCAGTAGCTCCAGCTCCAGCTCGCCCCCGCTGGTGTTCCGCGCCGCGCTCGAGGCGGCGCGGAACACCTCCGGCGTGCGCATCGCCGCCTCGGCGTTCATCTCGTCGAGCAGGCGCACCGCCACCCGTGGCCCCAGGCCGCGGACGTGCACCCGCTGGGTGTCGGGCGACAGGTTGGCGAGCAGGACGCGGGTCGCGCCGTTGCTCCGTAGCGCCAGGCCGTCTACTGCGAGCCGGTCGGTGGACAGCGAGGGGATCACCTCCGCGCCGGCGAAGTCGCCGACGTCGGCGAAGACGTGGTACAGCGGGAACACTGCGCCGGGCAGAGAGCGGAACCGCTCCGGCAGAGGCGAGCCCGCCTCCGTCTCCATCACCCCGCGCCAGCCGCTCGTCTCGTAGTAGGTGACGCTGGCGACGCCGCTCTCGGCCAGGTACTTCAGGCTCCCGAGCGTCCAGGCGGCGCCGAACAGCGCCATCTGGCGCGGATCCACCTGGGGCGGCAGCTCGCCCGGCCCCGGCTCGGGCTCCGGGCCAGTAGCGACCGGGTTGAAGCGCTGCTTGAGCGTGACCGGCGTCACCACGATCGGCGTGCCGTCCACAAATGCCCGCGCGCTCTCCACCGTGTACCGCTGGGCCTGCACGGTCTCCATCACCGAGGCGTTGTCCACTGCGTGGACCTGCGGGTTGATCGGGTAGAAGACGAAGTCGGCCACGTCCAGCGGTGGTCGCACCCGGTTCAGCTCGGTGAAGTTCGAGTTCGGTCCGGACCCGAACGGTGCGCTCGGGTCGTAGCTACCAAGCGCCGCCCGCGCCAGCTCCAGCCAGCGCCGCGAGGTCGACCCCTTGCCGTGCTCGGCCAGGTGTAGCACCAGCCAGCGCGCCACCCGCGGCTTGGCCGCCTCCAGCTCCGCCCGCAGCGCCCGCAGCTCCGCCTCCGCGTTGTCCGTCAGCAGCAGCGCGACCTCCAGCGCTGCCCCGAGCGCCGCTGCCTCGCGCGTTGCGCGTCGGAGCGCCTCGGCCCACCCGGCCTCGGCGAGCGGCAGGTCCACCCGCAGGTGCGCCAGGCGCAGCGCCCGCAGTCGCTCGATCTCGCGCGCGGACAGCGGCTGGCCGTGGCTGGCGCTGCCCAGCCCGATGGGCGGGAGCGTCCCGGCCGGCTGGTCGCCCACCGTGAAGGCGAGCGGCGACACCTCGCCGGCCTGCGCGGGAAGCTGGCCCAGCAGCGTCAGCGTGGCTGACTGGAAGACTTTCGTCCCCTTCGGGACCTCGACCGGGTAGGGCAGCCGCAGCGGGGTGCTGTACGTCTTGAACGAGTCGTCGGTCCAGTTGCGCTGGTCCTCCATCTCGAAGACGTCGCCCTCGAAGCGCACCTCGGCCCATAGCCCGGGCAGCACCTCGTGCAGCAGCGCGTGAATGTCCAGCACCGGCTGGTGCGGCGAGATGTGCTCCGGCAACACCCCCTCTTCAAGCGTTCCGTCCGGCTTCAGCACCCGGAAGCGCGCCCCGGCGCACTCCTTGGGCGGGTGGAGCACGCAGATGCCGATGCGGTTCCGCAGGAAGGTGGAGCGCGCCTCGCCATCCATCACGTACACGATGGTCCCCTTCTCGTCGCCGCTGATCGTGCCCCGCCAGACGAAGTCGATGTCGCCCTCGATGTGCTCCGAGGTGAAGCTGATCTCGAACTGGGCCTCGCCCCGGTCGATCCGCAGGTCCGACAGGCGCGGCGGGACGGTGCCCCAGTTGCGATCGCGGATCGCGACGTAGACCCGGCGCAGCAGCTCGCGATCGCCCAGGCGGACGTAGCGCAGGTCGCCCTGCTCGAAGACGAGCGAGAGCGGACCGGCGCGCAGCGGGACCCTCTCCGGCAGCGGCTCGTCCCGACCGTAGCGAATGACGTTGGTCGGAAGCTGGCTGGTGGCCACCATCGCGCGTCTCCTCCCTGTTAGCGGCCGCGCGCACCCACGTGCGCGCGGAGTGCCTCGATCCCCTCGCGGAGTCCCTGCTGGTAGATCCAGAGATCACCCCAGTAGGCGATCGCCCGAAAGCCCTGGTCGAGCAGCGCCTTGCCGTTGTCGATCCCGCCGGCCATGAACCCCGCCGCCTTGCCGTGGCGCCGGCACGCCTCCAGTACCCGGTCCACGGCGCGCAGATACTCCGGGTGCGTGAACTGAGCCGGGATGCCCATCGAGTTGGTCAGATCGAAGTGGCCGATCCAGACAACGTCGATACCCTCCAGCGCGGCGATCCGGTCGACGTTCTCCAGCCCCTGCACCGTCTCGATCTGGGCAATCAGCAGCACCTCGTCGTTGGCACGCTGCATCTTCTCGAAGACGTCTCCGCCCCGGTAGTCGTCGTGGGCGAGGCCGAAGCCGGCGCCCCGCCGGCCCGCCGGCGGGTACTTGGCCGAGCTGACGATCAGCCGCGCCTGCTCCTCGCTCTCGACCATCGGGACCATGATCCCCATCGCGCCGACGTCGAGCACCCGGGCGATGAAGTGGTACTGCGTCGCTGGCACCCGCACCATCGGGATGAGGTCGGCGCCGCGGGCGGTGGAGAACAGCATCCGGATGGTGTCGGTGCTCCAGCCGGTGTGCTCCATGTCGAAGATCACGAACTCCGCCCCGGCTGCCGCAGCGGCGCGGGCGATGCCCGTGCTGTTGAACTCGAAGACCATCGTCCCGAGCGCGACGCCGCCCTGGGCCAGGGTGCGCTTGACCGTGTTGGCTCTCACCGTGCCTCCGTCGGGGCGCTGTAGCGCCGCAGCTTCGCCTGAAGCTTCGGGCTCTGCAGTACCGCGCGATTCACCACGTAGCGAGGGATGCGCCCGGCCGCGACGTCGAGAATCGCCTCGCAGCAGCTCACCCCGTTGCCACGGAAGCACTCGTCCGTCCAGCAGATGCCGTGCGGGGTGACGATCACGTTGTCCAGTTTCAGGATCGGATCGTCCGGGTCTGGCGGCTCCTGCTCGAAAACGTCCAGCGCCGCGCCCGCGATCCGCCGCTCTTGCAGCGCCCGGGTGAGCGCCTGCTGGTCGACGATCGGGCCGCGGGCGGCGTTGATCAGGTAGGCCGTCGGCTTCATCAGCGCCAGCCGCTCTGCGTTGATCAGATGGTGGGTCTCCGGGGTGAGGGCGCAGTTGATCGAGACGAAGTCGGCCTGCCGGAGCAGCGTCTCCAGGTCATCGACCAGCTCCACCCCGATGGCGGCCGCCTGCTCCTTGCTCACATACGGGTCGTAGGCGATGTGGCGCATGCCGAGCGGCTGAGCGAGCAGGAACGTCTCGCGGCCGATGTTGCCCAGCCCTATCAGGCCGAGCGTCTTGCCGGTGACGCCCTCGCCCATGTAGTTCAGCTTCTCCGCCCAGCGTCCCTCCCGAGTCAGGCGATCCTTGGCGAGCAGCTTGTAGCTGAGCGCCAGGATGAACAGGAGGATCGAGGCGGCGACGGGGCGGCGGACGCCGTCCGGGGTGATCGTCAGCATCACCCCGTTGGCGGTGCAGGCGTCTACGTCTACGCTGTCGTAGCCGACGCCGAAGCGGGCGAGCAGTGTCAATCGATCCGCGCCCTCCAGCGTCTTCGCGGTGATCCGCGGCGCCAGGACGATGATCGCGTCGTAGTCCGCAACCTGGTCCGGGCGCAGCTCAGTGGTGTTTTCCGCCAGGAACTCCCAGGTTAGTCCAGGCGCCTGGTCGAGCAGGCTAAGGCCGATGTCGCCGAAGCCGAGGGTGCCGTCCGGGCGCAGGAAGTCGCGGGTGAGGCCGACGCGAAAGGTTCCGCTCATGCTCTCCTCGTGTCCTCAGAACGAGCCGTCTGCTGGCAGGGCAACGTCCAACAGCCGCGCCCCGGCGCTGTCCAGGTGGGCGCGCATCGCCGCCCGCGCCGCCTGTACGTCGCGGGCGCGGATCGCCTCATAGATGGGGACATGCTGGTTGAATGACTCAGTCTTGTCCTCATAGCTCAGCAGCACCTCGACGATCCAGACTCGTAGGATCTGCCGCAGTGTGTCCACTACGTGATGCAGGACCTGGTTGTGACCAGCGCGAGCGACGGCGAGGTGGAACTCCACGTCGCAGCGGCTATACGTATCGACGTCTGTCAGACTGGCCCGCATCGCCTCCAGCCGCTCGGCGATGGTGGCAATCTCCTCCTCAGTGGCCCGCTCGGCGGCCATGCCGGCCAGCTCCACCTCCACCACGCGGCGCGCCTCGATCAGCTCGCGAGTGCTGCGCTCGCCCATCAGCAGCGCCCAGGACAGCGGTTTGGTGAGGATGGAGCTCTGGCCGCGGCCGACGAACATCCCTTCGCCCACCGCGACCTCGACCACGCCGAGCGCGGTCATCGTCTTGATCGCCTCGCGCAGCGAGGAGCGGCCAACAGACAGGCGGGCGCACAGCTCTCGCTCGGAGGGCAGCTTGTCGCCCGGCTTCAGCCCCTGGTCGAGGATCAGCCCAACCAGACGTTTGACGATCTCGTCGGTCAGGGTGGTACGGGCGATGGGGGCCAGGTGGGGCGACTCGATCACATGCCGCTCGCGTTGGTCTGCTGGTCTGATAGGTGACCAGCACAGTACTCTTCCTGCGCCCATCTGTCAAGAGGGTCGGGAAGCGGGACGCTCCCGCCAGCGCCGCGGGCTCGTGCCTCCTGGACGGACAAGGCGGAGCGGCGGTCCGGACGACGTGCCCGGGTCGCTTGCGGCAGCTCTACTGGCCAATCTGCCTACAATCCTCCAGACGCTGCTCCCGGAGGAGAATGGTGAAACTCGGGGTAGGACTGCCCAACACGCTGGCGCCATATGTCGACCGGGCGCTGCTGCTGGACTGGGCCCGTGCCGCGGACCAAGCCGGGCTGCACTCGCTCGGGGTGATCGATAAGCCCAATTATGACTCGTGGGACCCGCTGATCTCGCTGGCCGCCGCCGCGGCGGTCACCGAGCGGATCCGCCTGGCGACGACAATTCTCCAACTGCCGAACCGGAACGAGATGCTGGTCGCCAAGCAGCTCGCCGTGATCGACCGCCTGTCCAATGGCCGGCTCGACTTCGGGACGGCCGTCGGGGGCCGCCCTGACGACTTCGAGGTGCTAGGCGCCTCGATACACGGGCGGGGGCAGCGGTTCGAGGCCCAGCTCGCCCGTATCCTGCAGGTCTGGAGCGAGGCGCGCCAGGCCACCGAGGAGCGCGGGGTGCTCGGGCCGGCGCCGCTGCAGCAGCCGCACCCGCCGATCTGGATCGGCGGAATGACCGAGGCGACCATCCGCCGCGCGGTTCGGCTGGGCGATGGCTTCATCTTCGGCACCGCCGGGCCGGAGCAGATGGCCAAGCTCACCCCCATGATCCGCGAGTGGGCCCGGGCCGAGGGGAAGGAGCGCTTCTACGTGGCTGCGCTCGCCTACGCCGGCATCGGGGACAACCCGCGCGAAGCGCTGGAGGCGGCCACGCGGCAGGTGATCCGTTACTACGGACAGCTCTGGACCGCGCCGGAGAACCTGATCCACCACGGGCCGCCCGCGAAGATCGCCGAGGACCTGCAGCGCTACCGGCAGGCCGGTATCGACGAGCTGATCGTCTTCCTGGAGATTCCTGATCGGCGACAGCTCGATCTATTCGTCCAGGCGCGGGATCAGGCGCAGCTTCAGGGCTGAGGCGGACACGCCCTTGCCCCAACGCCCGCCCACCCCTCTGTGAAAGGGTGCGGGCGGGAAGTCGCTCGGCTCCGTGGCACCAGTCCCAGGAGGGATCGCTCCACCAGCGGGGCGTGGCCGGGGTGATGGCGGCGAGCAACGCCGCTGGCTGGCCTGCTCGCGCCTGATAAGGGATTCGGGATTCGGGATTCGAACTCCGCATCCCCAATCCCCAACCCCGAAGCGGCGGCATATGACCACGGTCACCCGCGCGCGGTGAAGTGGTGACTGGGGCCAATTCCCCTCTGCTGGCCTGCCAGGCTAGGCTGGTCTCGGAATGACCGCACCCGCGTGGCAGGAACGGTCAGGGAGGGTGAACAGCATGCTGGGAGAGACGGTGAGTCTGGCGACGGCGCTGCGCGCGCTGGTCGCGTTGGTCGTTGTCCTGATCGCGGCGATCGTGATCGCGATGGTTCTGGGCAGCGGGCTGGCGTTCCTCGGGTTCGCGCTCTGGGTGACGGCGCTCGGCGTCGCCGCGGTTGGCGTCTTCCTGATCGCTCGCGGCGGCCGACCGCTGGCCGGGGCTGGCGCCAGCGCCACGGCGATCTCGGTCCTGCTCGCCTTCTTCTGGCTGCCCCAGCCAGCGCCAATCGTCTGGACTATTCTGTTCTTCGTTGGGATCGCCCTCGTCGTCGCCGGCACAGCCCGCGACACGCCCTCGCGCGCCGGCTGGGTGCTGCTGCTGCCGCGTGTCGCCATCGGCTGGTCCCTGGTGGACAACGCCCAGGATCACTTTCGCTCTGGCTGGCTCCCGGGCGGCGGGCAGTTCGCGAAGATCGCCAGCGACGCGGCGAGCCGCCCGTCGCTGTACTTCCTCGATCCGGCGTACCAGGGGTTCCTGAAGGGCGCGGTGGTGCCCCAGGCGGACCTGTGGGCCGCGCTCACGATCTGCGGGGAGATGGTGTTCGGGCTGCTGCTCGCGCTCGGGCTGTGCACCGCGGTCGCTTCGCTCGGGGCGATGTGGCAGAACGGCAACTACATGCTGATGAAGGGGTTCGTGGCACACGGCGCCTACACGGACAAGGCGTTCTTCGCCGTGGAGCTGTTCAGCCTGGTGACCGCGGCCGGCCTCGCCTACGGGCTGGACGCGGCACTGCACCGCCAGGTGCCCGGCTGGGTTGCCAGCACTCTCATGGGCGCAGCTGCGCCCGAAGCGCCGCCTGCCTCGGCGCCACAGCGGCAGCCCGGCCTCGTCTAAGCTGCCACGTCACCCCGGCCGGGCTGGGAGCATCCCGCCTCTCCCAGTCCGGCCCGTCCGCGCGAGTGGGGACGTCGCGGCCCTTCCACCTCCTCGGCCTTCACTTCCCGCCGCATGGAAAAGACCCGCGCCCGCGGTGGGCCGCGTTGACAGCGTGGGCGCAATGGGGTGCAATGGGGCGCGGGGAGCAGATGCGCGACCGCTTCCGCCGTGGCGAGACCACGGACGATCCCTTTCTGCTGCGGCTGGGCGGGCTGGCGCTGCCGGCCGCGATCTGGCTGCTGGGCATCGTCGCCTCCTACCCAGGCGGCCCCAGCCAGGCGCCGCTCGGGGTGCGCACGGCGCTGGTGCTCGGCCTGGTCGTGGTGGATCAGACGCTGCCGTCGGCCCGGGCTCCGTGCTGGCGGCGGCTGCTGTGGCTGGCGGCGGAGATACTCCTCTCGCTGCTGGTCGTCCAGGCGCACGGCAGCGTCGTCCGCCCGGCGCTGATCTACCTGCTGCCGGCCAGCCGGGCGCTGCTGCTGTTCGGAGAGCGCCCCGGCCTGGTGCTCAGTCTCGCCGTCTGGCTTGCCTACGGGGTGAACGTCGGGCTGTTTCTCTGGCCGGATCGGCTCGGCGAGTTCGTCAGCTACTTCTCCTTCCTGCTCGCCCCGTACATCGCCGCGGTCGTGCTGACCCTGGCGACGCTGCGCCAGGCGGCCGACCGCCATCGGCTCCAGCGGCTGTACGACGAGCTGCACCTGGCGCACACCCACCTCCAGGCACTGCACCAGCAGGCGCGCGAGGCGGCGGTGGCGGAGGAGCGCAACCGCCTGGCGCGGGAGATCCACGACTCGCTGGCGCACTATCTCACTGTGATCAGCGTGCAGCTCGAAGCGGCGGAGAAGCTGGGCGCCGAGCAGGTGGACCGAGCGCTGGAGCAGGTGCGTCGGGCCCGGCGGCTCACCCTGGAGTGTCTGCAAGAGGTCCGCCGCTCCGTCGCCGCGCTGCGCGCCTCCACCCTGGAGGAGCTCTCCTGGTCGAACGCGCTCGAGAAGCTCGCCGCCGAGTTCGGCGACACCACCGGGCTCCAGGTCGAGCTGCGGATCTCCGCCCCGGAGGACATCCGCCTCGCCCCGGAGATCGCGCTCGCTCTGTACCGCATCGCCCAGGAGGGGCTGACGAACGTCCACCGCCACGCCCACGCCACGCGGGTGCTGCTCGCGGTGACGGTGAGCAACGGGGCCGTGGAACTGGTGGTGCAGGACGACGGCCACGGCCCGCCCGCGGAGCCGCCCAGCGGCCAGGGCGGCTTCGGCCTGCTGGGATTGCGCGAGCGGGTCGAGCTGCTCGGCGGCCGGCTCGGCTTCGGCCGCGCCCCCAGCGGCGGCAGCCGGCTGGAGGTCGTGCTTCCGGTACAGGTGGCCCATGACGCCGTCCCCGTCTGATACCCCGAGGGGCGACGCGCTGTCGCCTCCCGCTCCGCCGGTGACGGTGCTCCTGGTGGACGACCAGCGGCTGCTGCGCGAGGGCCTGCGCACCTTGCTGGAGCTGCACCCGGACATCCGCGTCGTCGGCGAAGCCGGCAACGGGGTCCAGGCCGAGGCGCTGGTCGAGCAGCTCCGGCCACGCGTGGTGCTGATGGACCTGCGCATGCCCCAGCGCGACGGGGTGGTCGCCACCAGCCGAATCAAGGCGCGCTGGCCGGAGATTCAGGTGCTCGTCCTGACCACCTTCGACGACGACGAGCTGGTGTTCCGCTCCGTCGAGGCCGGCGCCTCCGGCTACCTGCTCAAGGACGTCGGCTCGGACGCGCTGGCCGAGGCGGTGCGCGCCGCGGCGCGCGGCGACTCCCCACTTCAGCCGAGCATCGCCCGCAAGATCCTCAAGAAGCTACGCCAGGGTGGCGCCCCGGACCCCACCCCATCCCTGCCACCCTTCCCGGAGCCGCTCACCAGCCGCGAGCTGGACATCCTGCGGCTACTGGGGACCGGGGCGACCAACCGCGAGATCGCAGAGCGGCTCGCGCTGACCGAGGGCACGGTGAAGAACTACATCTCCACCATTCTGGCCAAGACCGGCCTGCACGACCGCACCCAGGCGGCGCTATTTGCTGTCCGCCACGGCCTCACCTGAACGCAGAGCATCCAGCAGCCAGCCCGCGCAGGGAAGGCGGGACCAGGGCGCCGCCGGCTCCCGAGGTCCGCGCGGGGAGCCCGGCTCCCGGGCTCCCCGCGCCCCCTGCCTAGCGCATCAGGTGCCGCTTGAACCACTCGACCGCGGGTGGGGCGGAGTACGACAGGCCGGGCTCGGTGTAGGCGTCGAAGTGCGTCCCGGGCATGATCACCAGCGACTTCGGCTCGCGAGCGCGCTCGTAGGCGGCGATCGCCAGGTCCGTCGGGGTGAGCGTGTCGTTCTCCGCGACGACCATCAGCAGTGGTGTCGGTGAGATGCGATGGATGTTCGCCGCCGGGTTGTACTCCAGGAACTTCTCCAGCGACTCCATGGTCACCTGGTTGCGCCAGTTGGGGGCGATCGTCTCCGCCGTCCGGGTGAACCAGGCGTAGGAATCGGGGGTGGGGAGCACCGAGGGCTGCCCCTCGGGCGCTACCACCGGGACGTAGGTAATCTGCCCCTCCGTGTAGCGTCGCACCCGGTCCTGGGCCACCGCCTGGACGAACTCCGCGAAGCGGTCGGCCCGCAGCAGCCGCTGCGCGTTGGCCCAGCCATCCACCAGCGGCACCTGCGCCACCGCAGCCTTGATGCGCCGCTCGAACGCGGCCAGGTGCAGCACGTGCGCCCCACTGTAGGAGCTGCCCCAGACACCGATCCGCTCCGGGTCGACCTCCGGCTGGAGGGAGACCCAGGTGATCGCATTGCGGTAATCCTCGTGCTGCTCCGCCGGGAAGAGCTGGCTGCGCGGCTCGCCCTCGGAGTCGCCGAAGTAGCGGTAGTCGAACACCAGGGTGATGAAGCCCGCGGCCGTGAAGCGCTCGGCGAAGTTCGGCAGATGCATCTCCTTGACCGCGCTGAAGCCGTGGGCCATCACAATCGCCGGGCGCCGCTCCCCGGGGCGCAGGTCGTCCGGTACATACAGCCAGCCGGCGCAGGTCAACCCCTGGCTGCGAAACGTCACGTCGCGCCGCATAGCATGCCCTCCCAGGCCGAGATGCACCACTGGTAACACGCCCCGCCCCGGCCGTCAACAGCAGCGCGGCCGTCGGGCGAGCGTCAGGATTCGGCACCGAGGTAAACACACGCAGCTACCCCGTTCTCCCCGCCGGCCAATCGCGGACAGACTCCGACCGATCACCCACTTGTCTCGCGGGCGGCAGGACACATCTGGGCAACAAGCAGATGACCTTTTCGATGCCGTTACAGCCGTTGTAGGGCGCGTCACAAACTGATAACATCGGTCCGCTCCCGGCACGACACGGGCAGCTCAGCCGAGCGCGATGCGCCAGCAACCTGTCCGTGCACCGCCGCCGGCAATCGCGGGGTGACCGGCTGCGATGGACACACAACTTCCGAGCATCTTCGCCTCTATGGACACCGTTGACGACATCCGGAGTCAGATCAATACCCGCGCGCCGGTGGGCACGTCCGCTACCACTGATCGTGAGCGGATCCAGGGGAAACTCCAGGTCTGGCGCGAGCGGCTTGTCGACCTAACCGGTCGCAACCCGCTGCTGGGCATCAACCGGTCGCGCACCTCAAAGCTCCGTATTAGCGCGCCCGAGGTAGGGGAGCTCTTCGATAGCCTGGTAGTGCACGAGATGACGCTGCGGCTCCCGCTTGTACGGAGGCGCCCCGCGGCGGACAAAGGAGCGCTTCCGCTCGAGGCAGGAGAAGATGGCGCGGCCGAGCGCAATGCCCGGGATCTCGAGGTTTCACAGTGGGTCGTCCAAGAGGGCGACATTCGCTTTGACGCCGAGGCCCCTGAACTGAGGCGGCGTCTACGTCGCATTCGAGACAACGCCCGCGCGACTGTGGAAGAGCGCGGCGTGACCACGCTGCACCTGACCATCGGCGCCGTATGCTGGGACGACGCACAGCTCGGCCCGTCAGTCGCCCCGCTCTGGCTGATCCCCTGCGAGCTGGAGAGCGATGGGCCGGACGAGCCGCTCCGGCTCCGCGCGAGCGACGAGGATCCGCAGCTCAACCCGGCCCTCGCCATCTACCTGCGCGAGCGTCACGGAAAGCAGCTCCCCTCGCTGCCTGAGGAGCCAGCGGCTGGTGTGGTCGGCGAGCTGCTTCAGCAGGCGCAGTGCGCCCTGGGCGACGACTTCCAGGTTAGCGATGAATCCTGGCTGAGCACGTTCTCATTTGAGACGCTGACCATGTATCAAGACCTGGATACGCTCGCTGAGGAGGCGGTAGGGCACGACGTCATCCGGGCATTCTGCAATGTCTCAGTGCGCCAGGACCCCGGCGCCTCAGAGCGGCTTGGCGACGATCTTGATGCCCCTGAACTGGCTCCGGTCCTGCCCATTCCCGTGCTGCCGGCTGACTCCAGCCAACTGGAGGCGTTGGGGTATGCCCGACAAGGGCGTCACCTGCTGATTTATGGACCTCCTGGAACCGGCAAGTCGCAGACGATTACCAATCTGATCGCCGACAGCCTCGGTCAGGGCAAGACCGTGCTGTTCGTCAGCGCCAAGAAGGCCGCCCTGGACGTGGTGCATGACCGTCTGTCAAAACTCGGGTTCGGCCGCTTTTGCCTTGAGGCGCACAGCACAAAGGCGGGCAAGAGGCGCGTTATCGACGAGCTACGCCGGGCCCTGGATGCCGCCGGGCAGATGAACGGTGCCGATGACGGGGCCGCGCTGGCCCGTCACGTGGAGCTCCGGGCCCGGCTCAACGAGGCGGTGCGGGAGCTGCATCGCCGGCGTGATCCGCTCGGACGCTCGGTGTATGAGGGCCTTGGGCAGTTCGCCCGGTACCAGCAGTTACCGGCGCTGTGGGCATCCCTGCCCTGGCCTGATCCGACGACCGTGGATGGCGACAGCTTCCAAAAGGCTCTGGATCTCCTGGGAGACTTGCAGGCCGAGGCGTCGACATTCGCGGAGCGAGAGACCCACCCGTGGCGGGGCTGCATTGTCGAAGACGCCGGATATGCCACCACGCAGACGCTGCTAGATGCGTTGCAGACAGTGCGGGTGGCTGCTACATCAGCGCTGGATGCATCCAAGTCACTGGCCCCGTTCGTCGGGATGCTCGACCAACGATCCTTCGCTGATCTCGAACAGGGGGCAGATGCCTTCCGCGCGCTGGTGAAGGCGACCTGGCTGCCGCCGGGCTGGACGACGGCGACGGTCGCGGAGCTGGAGGCTGCGGCGGGGAAGCTGGGCGCGGCGGCGGAGCAGGTTCGCTCGCTTGCCGATCTGCGGTCGGCATTCGCCGCGCAGACCGATGGCGCGGATCCGGTCGGCGCCCGAGAAGTGCTGGCCCCCGCCCTCGACCGCTTCGCCGCCTGGTACAAGCGTGTGCTGCCTTCCTACCTCTTCTGGAAGAGAGAGGTCCGCGAGCGCGTCCGTCCCAAGACAGAGGACTACCGCGCGCTGGCCGAACTGGCACGGCTGGCAGGCAGAATTGCTGAGGCGGAGGCCGCGCTCGAGGCTCAGCGCCCGGCGCTCACACCGCTGCTCCACGACGCAGCGGGGCCGTGGCCGGATGTCCGGAGCCTCGACGAGGCCGCCGCCGCCTTCCAGCATGCCGCAACGATCCGACAGGGCCGCGCGCGTTTGGGCAGCAACGAACCGAACGGCGAGACGGTCGACGTCGATGAGCTTGCACGGGCGGCCGCCGAGAGGGTCCTAGCCCAGCTCCCATCCGCCAATGCCAATCTGGTCGATGCCTTGGACCGGCTACGAGCCGCCTGGGGCGGGGCATTCGTGGCCAAGGCCGCGCCCCTAGACGTGCCCCTCGCCAGTCTTATTGCCCGCTGTAGCGAGGTGGAAGCGGCGCCGAAGCGGCTCACCCAGTGGGTAACGCTCCGCCAAGCCCTGGATCGCTGCGAAGAGGCTGGCCTGGGGCCGTTCATTGCGGCGCTGCAACCGCATGGGAGTGGCCAAGCGGTCGATCTGTTCCTGCGTCTCTTTTGGCTGCTGTGGGTCGATGCCCACATTGCGAAGACGCCAGTGCTCACGCAGTTCAGCGGCCAGAAGCGTGGGGCGGTGGTTCAGGAGTTCGCGGCGCTGGACGAGCAGCTCCGCAAGCTGGCCATCTCCGCGGCGATCGACGGGGCGGCTCGGCGGGCGGCACAGATCAGTCAGACATCGTTCGCCAACCGAAGCTCGCAGCTCGGTATCCTGCAGCGGGAGCTGCAGAAGAAGCGGCCCCGCCCGCTCCGCAAGCTCTTCACGGCTATTCCTCAGGTATTGCAGGCGATTAAACCCTGCATGCTAATGAGCCCGGTTTCGGTCTCCACTTACTTGGCACCGGGCGCTATCAAGTTCGACACTGTAGTGTTCGACGAAGCCTCGCAGCTCCCGCCCGCCGAGGCGATCCCCGCCATCCTACGCGCCCGGCAGGTCATCGTCGCCGGCGACGACAAACAGCTCCCGCCAACCTCGTTCTTCTCGTCGGCGCTCTTCGCCGACGACGAAGCAGACGACGAGGCGGAGGATACTGCTCCGTTGGAGTCGCTTCTGCACGAGTGCCAGGCCGTGGCTCCGTTCTTCCAGCCGACCTCGCTGCGCTGGCACTACCGCTCCCGCGACGAGCGGCTGATCGCGTTCTCGAACCACACCTTCTACGAAGGGTCGCTCATTACATTTCCCTCGCCCAGCAGCCCGCCGGATCGAGGGGTGCAGCTCCGCTACGTGAGCAACGGCGTGTGGGATCGTGGCAAGAGCCGCACGAACCGCGCCGAGGCGCGCGTGGTAGCCGATCTCGTAGTGCAGCACTTGGACGAGCACCCGGACCGGACAATCGGGGTAGCAACCCTCAACGTCAGCCAGAAGGAGGCCGTCGAGGACGCGCTGGAAGAGGTGCTGCTCGACCGCGCCGATCTGCGTGCCCGGCTCTATGACGAAAAAGAGGCCGAGCCGTTCTTTGTCAAGAGCCTGGAGAATGTCCAGGGCGATGAGCGCGATACGATTATCATCAGCACTGGGTATGGTCCGGATCCAAGCGGAATCATCAGCCTCAACTTCGGACCGCTCAACCAGGACGGTGGTTGGCGGCGACTCAACGTGCTCGTCACCCGCGCCCGGTATCTGACCATCCTGGTCACCAGCCTCCGCAGCGCCGATCTGCGCGCCGTCTCGCCCGATAACCGCGGTGCGACCGCCCTCCGACAGTTCATCGAGTACGTAGAGCGTGGAGACCGCCTCACGCCTGAAGCTGCGCGCCTTACCGGCGCGGAGACGAACGACTTTGAAGACGCAATCGCCCAGGGCCTGCGCGCCCGCGGTCTGCAGGTGGACGAGCAGGTAGGCGCCTCCAACTTCCGCATCGACTTGGCGATCCGCGACCCGCGTGATCCAGACCGGTACCTGCTCGGCGTCGAGTGCGATGGAGCCACCTACCACAGCTCCCGCACTGCGCGCGATCGGGACGTGCTGCGCGCCGAGATGCTCCGCAAGATGGGTTGGCGGCTGCATCGCATCTGGTCGGTCGACTGGTTCCGCAATCCAGAGCAGGAACTCGATGCTGCGGTGCGGGCTGTCCAACGGGCGATGGCGCCTGCTGCTCCAGAGGCCGGCGTACCCGCGCCGCCAGTCTATAGCCCACCAGTATCCCCGCCACCTACCGTTTCTCGCCCGGCCGTCGCCCCGCCGACGGCTAGTACGTTCCCCGCGGGCGTTCCCTATCGCGAGGCCTCGCGCTTCCATCCCAACCGTGACCTTCTGCTAGCTGATTGGAACGAGCAGGCGCTGGCCGATGAGATTGCACGCGTGGTCGCCGAAGAGGGGCCCATCCATGTCGAGCTCGCACTACGGCGCGTGCGAGAGCTGAACGGCGTCGGGCGAGCGGGCAAGCATGTGCGGGCCAATTTCGAGCGAGCGCTCAAGGTAGCAGTGCGACGCAAAGGGCTGCGCCGGGACCAGTCTGGATTCCTCTGGGCGCGGAACCAGACGCTCACCCGATTCCGATCCGCTAGCTCCGAAGATGAACCGCGCGCCATCGAGCACATCCCGGTAGAGGAGATCCGCCTGGCTGTGCTGCACGTCGTGGAGAGCCAGTTCGGGCTTCCGCGCGAGGACCTGGTGCGTCAAGCAGCTTCCGAACTAGGCTTCCAGCGAACGAGTACAGACATCGCTAAAGCGGTCGGCACAGTAGTAGATGAGCTCATCCGGAAGGGCGAGCTGCGCCGGAGTGGGTTCCAGATAAGGCTGCCATGAGCGGCATCCAGGAGCCAGCGAACCGCGCATCTCGTCTGCTCGGGCACGTTGGTACTGTTGTGATGGGGATCCCCGCTTTGAAACAGGAGCCAGGTCCGAGCAGCAAAACCGCCTACGCGAGCGGGATTCAGACGAAGCTCAGCAGCGGGTGGCAGGACCGATCCGTTTCAGCAGTGACCTTCGGGACCGCAGCAGCCCGGGCTCGTTGACCCGCTGAATAATCTCTCGCAGCGCCGGCGGGGTGCTTGTGTCGCTCCGCGGCCGGCGCTACCCTGGTGGCAGATGGAGGTGAGGACGATGACCTCTGTGCTGCCCAGCTATGTTCATGGCGCTTCGGAGACTCCGCTCATCGGGGAGACGATTGGCCAGGCGTTCCGCAAGACGGTGGAGCGGTACGGCGACAATGAGGCGCTGGTGTCGCGCCACCAGGGGCTGCGCTACACCTACGCGCAGCTCGCGGAGCTGGTGGACCGCGCCGCGCGCGGCCTGCTGGCGCTGGGGATCGAGAAGGGCGACCGCGTCGGGATCTGGTCGCCGAACAATGCCGAGTGGGTGGTTACCCAGTTCGCGACCGCCCGGATGGGCGCGATCCTGGTGAACATCAACCCGGCCTATCGGCAGCACGAGCTGGAGTACGCGCTGCAACAGTCCGGGGTGAAGCTGCTCATCACCGCACCCGGCTTCCGAACCCATGACTACCGTGCCACCATCGCCAGCATCGTCCCGGAGCTGGAGCGCAGCCGCCGGGGTGCGCTCCAGGCCCAGCGGCTGCCGGAGCTGCGCGGGGTGGTGCTGCTGGGCGGCGAGAGCGCGCCGGGGATGATGGCCTGGGACGAGCTGCTGGAGCGGGCGAGCGCGGTGCGGCAGGAGGAGCTGGAGGCGCGCACCGCGCACCTGCAGTTCGACGACCCGATCAACATCCAGTACACCTCCGGCACCACGGGCTATCCGAAGGGCGCCACGCTCAGCCACCACAACATCCTGAACAACGGGTTCTTCATTGGGGAGTGGATGCGGCTGACCCCCAAGGATCGGCTCTGCATCCCGGTGCCGCTGTACCATTGCTTCGGGATGGTGCTCGGCAATCTCGCCTGCGTCACCCATGGCTCGACGATGGTCTACCCGGCGGAGTCGTTCGACGCGCTGTCGGTGCTCCAGACAGTGCAGGAGGAGCGCTGCACCGCGCTGCACGGAGTGCCGACGATGTTCATCGCCGAGCTGGGACCCGGACTTCGCCACAGGTTCGACCTGTCCACGCTGCGCACCGGGATCATGGCCGGCTCGCCCTGCCCGGTCGAGGTGATGAAGCAGGTCAACACCAAGATGCACATGACCGAGGTGACGATCTGCTACGGGATGACCGAGACCTCCCCGGTCAGCTTCCAGACCCGCCCGGACGACGACACCGAGCGGCGGGTCTCCACGGTGGGGGCGGTCCACCCGCACGTGGAGGCGAAGGTGGTGGACCCGGCCACGGGCGAGGTGGTGCCGCGCGGGACGCCGGGAGAGCTGCTCACCCGCGGCTACCTGGTGATGCTCGGCTACTGGGGCAACGAGGCGGCGACGCGCGAGGCGATCGACCGCGCCCGCTGGATGCACACCGGCGACATGGCGGTGATGCGCGAGGACGGCTACCTGAACATCGTCGGCCGTATCAAGGACATGATCATCCGCGGCGGGGAGAACGTGTACCCGCGCGAGGTGGAGGAGTTCCTGTACACCCACCCGAAGATCGCCGACGTGCAGGTGATCGGGGTGCCGGATCCGAAGTACGGCGAAGAAGTAATGGCCTGGGTGCGGCTGAAGGAGGGCGAGACGGCGACGGAGGAGGAGATCCGCGACTTCTGCCGTGGGAAAATCGCCAGCTACAAGATCCCACGCTACGTGAAGTTCGTGGACAGCTTCCCGATGACGGTGACCGGAAAGATCCAGAAGTTCAAGATGCGGGAGCAGTCGATCCAGGAGCTGGGGCTGGAGCAGGCGGCGCGCATGGCCACCGCGTAGCGCAGTGGCCCCCTCGCCCTTCCGTGCTCTCCGCGGGGCGGGGGGGCCGCGTTACTCGGCGCGCTCCACCTGGACGCGCTTGACGCCCTCGCGCCGAATCCGCCGGCACACCTGGTAGAAGGCGGTCGCGTCGCCCAGGATGCGCCCAAAGATGGTCATCTGGACCGGCCCGTCCGGCATGCTCGGCACCGCATCACGGTCGTAGAACCAGGCGATCTCCGAGAGGTCGTCGGGGAAGCCGAAACGCTCTCCGCCCTTCTGGAACCAGTAGCCGACGTCGCCCACCGCGACCCGCGCGGTGGCGTTCTCCGGCGGGAGGGCGATCTCGCTCGGGATCAGCAGGACGATCTCGCTGCCGGAGTAGATCGCGTGCTGCGCCTCGCCGGCGAGTGGAAGCGCTTCCCAGATCGCGCGGCAGGTGCGCGGCGCCGCCTCATCCAGCAGCTCCACCAGCGCGGAGACGCCGTCGTCGACGAAGGTGAGCCGAATCTGGCGGGCCATCGATGCTGCCCTCCGAGCGAGGTTAGGACTCCAGCCGCCGCGCCACGTCCTGCGCCGCGTCGTCCAGGTGGGCGCGCACGACCTGCGCGATCCGGTGCGGGTCGGCGGAGGCGATCGCGTCCACGATGTGCTGGTGGCGCTCCGGGTAGTCGCGGTGCTGGGTGATCGGCAGGCCGGCGACGTGGTAGAGCAGGCGGATGCGGTCGATGAGCCCGCGATGGGTCCGGGCGAGCAGGCTGTTGCCGCTCAGCTCGCACAGGCGGGCGTGGAACTGGAGGTCCAGTTCGACCAGATCGCGGGCCTCCCCCGCGGCCCGCGCCGCCGCCATCGCGTCGACCAGCGCTTGCAGCTCGGCCAGGGAGCCACCACGGGCGGCGAGCTGTTCGGCAGCGTAGGATTCGAGCGCGGCGCGCAGGCCGTACAGCTCCTGAGCGTCGCGCCGGGTGAGCCGGGCCACCATCGCCCCACGGTGGGGGACGGCGACGACGAGGCCCTCCTGCTCGAGCTGGCGCAGCGCCTCTCGAAAGGGGGAGCGGCTGACACCGAGCTGGCGGCAGAACTCCTCCTCGTTGAGCCACTCGCCGGCCTTGACCCGCCCCTCCAGAATCGCCGCGCGGATGGCGGCGACGACCTGGTCGCGCAGAAGGTTCGGCCGGGCGGGAGTGAGCACCAGGGGTTGCTTGCCGTCTTCCACGGGCGCCTCGCGTATTGCGGGTATTGTATACAAGATGTAATCTATCGTCTACAGCCCGAACGGCGAGCGCGGAGCGGCGGGCGCCGCCTCAGGGCTCCTACACCGGGACACCGAGCGTGCAGCGGTATCTGGTCCGGCGGCTGCTCTCTATCCCGCCTGCGCTGGTCGGGGTATCCATCCTCGTCTTCCTGCTGCTGCGCCTCATCCCCGGCGACGTCGTGGATCAGATGCTCGGGGCGCAGAACACCATCACCGAGGCGCAGCGCCAGAGCCTGCGCGCCTTCTTCGGGCTGGACCGGCCGCTGTACGTCCAGTACTGGGACTGGGCACGCCGGGTGCTGGTCGGCGACCTGGGCGCCTCCTTCCGCACCTCCACCCCGGTCCTAGAGCTGATCCTGTCCCGCCTGCCCGTCACCGCGGAGCTGACCCTGCTGAGCATGCTGGCCGGGCTGGCGATCGGGATTCCGACTGGGGTGATCGCGGCAGCCTACCGCGCTACCCGCGTCGACGCCGCCGCCCGCGTCGTCTCCCTGCTCGGGCTATCGATCCCCGAGTTCTGGCAGGGGACGATGCTGCTGCTGCTCACCTCGCTCGCCTTCCGCTGGGTGCCGCCGGCCTACGTCCCACCCTGGCAGGACCCGCTCAGCAACCTGCTGACGATGCTCCTGCCGGCGCTCTCGCTGGGGACGGTGCTGGCCTCGAACGTGACCCGCATGACCCGCTCGGCGATGCTCGACGTGCTCAACCGCGACTACATCCGTACCGCCCGGGCCAAGGGGCTGGCGGAGCGGAGCGTGGTGCTGCGCCACGCTTTCAAGAACGCGCTCATCCCGGTCGTCACCGTCAGTGGGCTCCAGGTCGGCTACCTGCTGGGCGGGGCGCTCATCGTGGAGGAGGTGTTCACCCTGCCGGGCATTGGCCGGCTGCTGCTCTGGGGCATCTACGGCCGCGACTACCCGGTGGTCCAGGGCACGGTGCTGTTCGTGGCGGTAGCGTTCATCTTCGTCAACGTCGTCGTCGACCTGCTGTACGCGGCGCTCGACCCGCGCATCAAGTATGGCTGAGAGCCGGACGCTCCCCCCGGTCGTCGCAGCTCCGGCGCCGCCCGCGCCGGGGCTGCGTGAGCGCCAGCCGCCGCGCTGGCCGCGGCTGCTGCTGGCCAACCGGCTGGTGCTGTTCGGGCTGCTGCTGGCGCTGCTGCTGGTGCTGCTGGCGCTGCTGGCCGACGTCGTGTCGCCCCACGACCCGATCGCGCTGGACGTGCGCCACCGCCAGGAGGCGCCCAGCGCGCTGCACCCCTTCGGGACGGACCGCCTCGGCCGCGACATCCTCAGCCGGGTGATCCACGGCGCGCGCAATTCGCTCCGCGTCGCGGCGGTCTCCGTCGCCGCGGCGCTGCTCCTCGGCAGCGCCCTCGGGCTCGTCTCAGGTTACTTCGGCGGGCTGGTGGACCTGGCGATCGGCCGGGTCATGGACATCTTCTTCAGCTTCCCGGTGCTGCTGCTCGCGATCGCGATCGCCGCAATGCTCGGCCCGGGGGTGGGCAACGCCTCACTGGCGATCGCGATCGTCTACACCCCCCTGTTCGCCCGGGTGGTACGCGGGCCGGTGATTGCGGAGCGCCACCGCGACTACGTGGAGGCAGCGCGCGTGCTGGGCGCCTCGCACCCACGGGTCATCGTCCGTCACATCCTGCCCAACGTCGTCTCACCCATGATCGTCCAAGCCTCCGCCAGCCTCTCCCACGCGATCCTGATCGAGGCGGCGCTGAGCTACATCGGGCTGGGCACCCAGCCGCCCGCCCCTTCCTGGGGGACGATGCTGAGCGAGGGCCGGACGTTCCTGGAGACTGCTCCCTGGATGTCGATCTTCCCGGGCGCCGCGATCGCGCTGGCGGTGCTCGCGTTCAACCTGCTGGGGGACGGCATCCGCGACCTGCTCGACCCGACGCTGCGCGGACACGGGCTGCCTGGCGTCGCCCAGCGCTAGTACTCGGGTACCCGTGCATTACCCAGCAGAACACCGGTCACAAGGCGCTAGCCGGTGCGAAAGGAGGGAGAGGCGAGGTCGGAGAGCTGACGGAGCCCGCGCGACTGTTCGGAGGACGCTGTGGCTGAGGAGGAGAAGAAGATGCTCCAGGACAGGAAGCTGACCCGGCGCCAGGCCCTCAAGGGGCTGGCCGGGCTCGCCGTCTCGATCCCCCTATCGTTCGCGCTCACCGTCCCGGCTGGCGCCGCGGCGCCGCTGCCCGCGCCACGGGCCGCGCCGGCGTTCATTCCCCGCCGGGCCGGCGCCGGGGTCGTCATCGACGCCCGCACCACCGAAGCCGCCGGGCTGGATCCGCATAACGTCCCGGCGCTCGCCAACTTCCGCATCACCCACCTGCTGTACGACCGGCTGGTCTGGCTGGACCGCGACCTGGTGGTCCAGCCCCGGCTGGCGGATAGCTGGGAGATTCCGAACCTCACCACCTACATCTTCCACCTGCACCCGGGCGTCAAGTTCCACGACGGGACGGAGCTGACCGCCGAGGATGTGAAGGCGACCGTGGAGCGCGTCCTGGACGAGAAGACCGGCTCGCAGGTGCGCGGCGACCTGCTCCCGGTCGACAGCGTCGAGGTGGTGGACAAGTACATCGCCAAGTTCAACCTCAAGACCCCCTATTCCGGGCTGCTGGCGGCGCTGTTCAACGTCGCCATCACCCCCAAGTCGGTCAACAGCCAGCCGCTCGACTTCCTGAAGAGCAAGGAGATCGGGACCGGCCCCTGGATGCTCGACTCCTGGACCCCGGATGTCGAGATGAAGCTGGTGCGCAACCCGAACTACTGGCGCCCCGGGGTGCCGAAGCTGGACGGGATCACTATCCGGGTCATGCCGGACGAGTCGTCGATCATCGCGGCGCTGCGCTCCGGCGACGTCCACCACGCGGTGCTGGAGGACAACAAGAACTACGCGCTGGTGAAGGACGACCCGAACCTCCAGACCTGGCGCACCCCGGCGCTGGGGACGAACGTCATCAACATCAACCACCGCAAGCAGCCGCTGCAGAACGTGATGGTGCGCCAGGCGATGGCGATGGCGATGAACCGTGACGAGATCCTCCAGGCCGCCGGCTCCGGCCTGGGGGTGGTGAGCGGGCCGATCCCGCCGGTCCATAAGCTCTGGTCGGTGCCCATCAGCGACCTGCCGTTCTATCAGCAGGACGTGGCTGGCGCGAAGGCGCTGCTGGCCCAGGCCGGTTTCCCCAACGGCTTCGACATGGACATCATCTACATCCCGCAGTTCCCGCTGATGGACATCTCCGCCCAGGTACTGGCCGGGCAGTGGCAGGCGATCGGGATCAATGCCCAGCCCCGGGCGACCGAGTACGGCGTCTGGCTGGACCTGCGGGTAAAGACGTTCGACTACTGGATCAGCACCAACCTGGACTTCCCGACCATCGACCCGGACCAGTACCTGTACAACACCTTCCATACCGGCAGCTCCCCGGCCGGCTGGGACAACTGGAGCGACCCGGAGATCGACGGCCTGCTCGACGCCGGCCGGGCGACGACGGACACGCCCACCCGCCAGCAGATCTACACGCTCGTCCAGAAGCAGCTCTGCCAGAAGGTGGCCGCCTTCTGGAGCTACGCCGCGGAGCACGTGGAGGTGGCCAGCCAGCGCCTCCAGAACTACACTCCGCATCCCACTACCTACGTGTTCGGGATGGAGGAGGCAACACTGAGCGGGTAGCATAGCCTCGGCCCCGCCCCTCGCCCTCGTCGTCGATCATGAGGGCGAGGGGCGGGGACAGCGAGACAGGCGAGGTAGGCATGCTGGTGGTCATCAGGGCGGGCCGGCTGGTGGATGGCACCGGCGCGGCGGCGCGCAGCGACGTGGATATCTACATCCGCGACGGACTCATCGTAGACGTCGAGCCGGCTGGCGAGGTTCCAGCGGAGGCACCGCTGCTCGACTTTTCCGCGCAGACGGTGCTGCCCGGGCTGATCGACTGCCATACCCACCTGGTGTTCAGCGCTGGCTCGGACCCGCTGCGCGATGTGCTCGCGGAAGACGACCACACGCTGCTGCTGCGGGCGACCGCGGCGGCGCGGAGCGCGCTGGCGGCTGGGATCACCACAGTCCGCGATCTGGGCGGCCGGGGCGGGGTGGTTCTGGCCTTGCGCGAGGCGATCGCCCGGGGTATCGTCCCCGGGCCGCGCATCCTCTCCGCCGGCTCGCCGATCACCATCACCGGCGGCCATTGCTACTACCTGGGGCTGGAGGCGGACGGGGAGCTCGCGGTGCGGCTGGCGGTCCGCCGCCAGGTGAAGCAGGGGGTCAACTGCCTGAAGATCATGGCCACCGGGGGACGGATGACGCCCGGGACGAACGTGAGCGTGGCACAATACATCCTGGCCGAGCTCCAGGCCGCGGTCGAGGAGACGCGCCGGGCGCGGCTGACCATCGCCGCCCACGCGCTCGGCACCGCCGGCATCCGCCTGGCCGTCGAGGCGGGCGTCGACACCATCGAGCACTGTAGCTGGATCGGGCCGAACGCCACCGTCGAGTACGACGAGCGGGTCGCGGCCCAGATGCCGGAGCGCGGCGTGTACGTCACCCCGACGCTCATCCCGGTCCGCAACGCGTCGGTCCTGGGCGACAGCGGGCTCACCCAGGGGATGCGGGAGCAGGTGGCGATGCGCCAGGAGCTGCTCCGTTATCACCGCCGCTCGCGCGAGCTGGGGGTGCAGTTCCTGGCCGGCACCGACGCCGGGGTGCGGCAGACTCCACACAACAGCCTGGCCGGGGAGATCGAGCTGCTCGCCCGCGAGGTCGGCCTACCGGCCGTCGAGGCGATCCACGCCGCCACAGGCCGCGCCGCGGCGGCGATCGGCCTCGACGGCCAGGTGGGCACTATCCAGCGCGGGCGTCGGGCCGACCTGATCGCGGTGGACGGCGACCCGACGCGCGATCTCGGCGCGCTGCGCCAGGTCCGCGCCGTGCTCCAGGACGGCCGGGTGGTAGTCGAGCACGGGCGGCTGCTCGCGTAGCCGCCGCTGAACAGGGGGCTGGACATGCGCTTTACCGACAAAGTCGTCATCGTCACCGGCGCCGGCCAGGGGATCGGCCGCGCCATCGCCCGCCGCTTCGCCGACGAGGGGGCGCGAGTGGTGATTGCGGAGCGTAACGCTGCCAACGGCGAGCGCGTCGCCGCGGAGATCGCCGGGGCGGGCGGGCAGGCGCTCGCCATCCAGACCGACGTCACCAGCCCCGAGCAGGTCGCGGCGATGGTCGAGCGCGCCCTGGCCACCTATGGCCGACTCGACGTCCTGGTCAACAACGCCGGCCTCACCTTCATGAGCGGCATCGGCTCCGCCCGCTTCGACCAGATGCCGGTGGAGGAGTGGCAGCGGGTGCTCGACGTCAACCTCAGCGGCGTCTTCCTCGCCGCCCGCGCTGTCGCGCCGCACCTCATCGCCCAGCGCTCCGGCCGCATCATCAACCTCGCCTCGGTCCACTCCTACGCCGCCAACGTGCAGACCCCGCACTACGACGCGGCCAAGGCAGCGGTGGTCCACCTCACTCGCAACATGGCGGTCGCCCTCGCCCCCTACAACGTCCTGGTCAACGCCATCGCCCCCGGGCCGATCCTCACCGAAGTGGGCCGCGAGGTGCTGGCCCCCGAGATGATCCAGCAGTTCGAGCGAATGACCCCGCTGCGCCGCCCCGGCCGCCCGGAGGAGATCGCCGCCGTCGCCGCCTTCCTCGCCTCCGACGACGCCAGCTACATCACCGGCGTCACCATCCCCGTGGATGGCGGCTTCCTGGCCGACCACTGGGGCATGCGCTAACGCGGCCGGGCACCAGCCCGCGCCACTGCTGATCCCGCTCGCCTCGGCCCGCGTTCCCGACCGTCCCCTGCGCGCGCCCGCGTCAGTCCCTGCCGAGTCACGTCCCCCAGACCCGGACGCCGCTTTGACGGTAGAGCGCCCAGAATTTGATCGATTTAATCCCTATTGATTGACAGATTACGGGAGTACTTCAAGGATCGGCTCTATTGATCTGGCAGTCAGCTACGCTACGGTACGGAGGAATATGATCCGTCTGGGAACGAGGCTCATCCATGCCAGTGCCGTGCTGGGCCTGCTGGCCGGGCTGCTGGGCGTTCCAGAGGCCACGGCAGCAGAGGGGCCGGTTGTCGCCCCAGGCGACAACCGGCGGGGCCAACTGGGAGACGGGTTGACGACGGACCGGCTTGTGCCGGTGCGAGTGCAGGGCTCCCATGGCGCGGATGCCATTGCCCGCTGCTGGTGGCGGCCATAGTCTGGCACTGAAGAGCGACGGCACTGTGTGGGTGTGGGGGGACGACTTCTCCGGCGAGCTGGGCGATGGGACGAGGGGAGAGGGGACCTGTCACTGCTGCACCACGCCCGGGCAAGTGATCGGCCTGAGCGGGGTGATCGCGATCAGCGCAGGCACCGGGGCACACAGCCTGGCGCTCAGGAACGATGGCACCGTCTGGGGCTGGGGCTACGACAACCATGGGCAACTGGGCGATGGGACGAGGGGGGATCCCTCCTGCGCCTGCCGGACGACACCGGTGCAGACGGAACGGCTGGCGGACGTGACCGCGATTAGCGCGGGCGTCGGGCACAGCCTGGCGCTGCGGGCCGGGAGCTGACCCTTCACGCGGTGTGCGGGGTGAAGGCTGCTGCCAGCGGCCTGTGCCCCCCCCGCCACGCTCCCTCGGCCTGCTGGGGAGAAGGAGCGTGGCGGGGGGGTGCGTCCGCCCTGCGAAGGCTCCGGGTTAGTGGCAGCCGTCACCGTCGGCGCGGCCGGGGGTGCAGTGCCGGCGCGGTGGCGGGACGTCCAGCGCGGGGTTGCGGTCGAAGAAGTTCAGCGGCTTGAGGGTGAACCCGATGGTGGAGACGGGCATCACCGGCCAGTCCTCGGTCCGCACCACGTGGTGCGCCCCAAAGGTGTACCAGAGCACCACGTCGGTATTCTCTAGCTCGCGGTCCGCCTGGACGTACTTCGGCAGCCCGGCGCCGCCCGGGTGCTGGTTCGGATAGTCGCCCGCGGCGGACTTCTCCGCCGGGTCGTAGCGCGTCACCCACAGGTGCTTGGTCATGAACCCGGCCCGCTGGATGACGCTGGCGTCGGGAGCGGCGAAGGGGAGCACGTTCTCGCCGGGCACCAGCTTGTAGGCGACCGGCTGGCCAAGCCGATTAGTCTTGTTCGGGTTGACCACCTTCCAGTAACGGGCGGAGAACGGGTTGATCACCCGCTGCGCCTCCGACTCACGCGCCAGCAGGGTGGATACGGCCCGGAAGGCATTGCGGTGGGGGTTGTCCGGCCCGGGTGGATCGGCGACGGTGTTGACCTCGTACACCGAGTTGTTCAGCCCATCCACCATCATGTCCAGCCGGGCGTTGAAGAAGTGCTGGTGGATCGGGGCATACAGCCCCGGGGCGATCATCGAGCCCCAGGGAGGGCTGGCACCGAGCGGCTCCGCGCCGTTCGACACCACCCCGGTCAGCTTGACCTCGAGTTGGATCGTGCCGTCCTGGTAGAAGTACCAGTAGAAGCCGTACTCGTAGTTGCCCACCGTGGCGATGAACGAGATCACCAGCCGCCGCGACCGCCGTACCTCGGCGTGGTTCAAGCGCCAGTCGTAGTGCTTCCAGAGAATGCCGTAGTCCTCCTCGTGGATACAGATGGCGTTCTTGATCGTCAGTGGGTCGCCCGAGGCTCGTGGCACCACCGCGTCCAGGTAGCGGATCTCGCCCAGGCAGTCGCAGCCCAGCTCCAGCGAGTTCGCCATCAGCCCGATCCCGAACTCGCCGATGTCGAAGGCGTTGCGGAAGAAGTACATCGGCCGGGGGTCGCCGTAGGGGACTACCATGTCACAGATGGAGGCGCGGTATAGGATCGGCCGCTCCTGCCCCTGGTCGTTGTAGCTGACGGTGTACAGCACCAGCCCCTCGCGTGGGGTGAAGCCGATCCGCAGCCGCCACTTCTGCCAACGCAGTTCATGGCCCTCGAGCTGGAAGCTCGGCCCCTCCGGCTGGTAGATCTCGAGCGGCTTTAGGTCCGTGCGCAGCGGGCCGACGGTCTCCGGCAGGTAGTTGCCGTCCTCGGGCGGGAGCGGGACGACGCCGTAGTCGTCCACCCGCAGCACCTGCAGGGTGTTGAGGTCCACGAACGCGATGACGCCGTCGACCGGGCGGGCGTAGCCGTTGTCCGTCGGATGGCGGCGCACCCAGGTGAGCGCTCGGGTGAGCCGTACCCCCTTCGGGTCATCGGCTAGGCCGTACTCACCGGCGGACCAGGGCTCGATCATCACCAGGCTGAAGTCGGTAATCCCCCGCTTCCGCATCGCCTCCTGCCACTCGGGGTTCGCCTTCACCGCCTCGCCGCAGTCGATGAACTCCTCCACCAGCATCGGCGGCTGGACCCCGGGCAGGTGCTTCCAGGAGGTGATCTCACCGCGGCTGAGCGAGACCACCGCCTCATATGTTTGGCCGGAGGCGTTGTCGAGCACCGCGACGAACGCTTCGCGCTCCAGCGTCTCGCCAGGCGCCAGGGCAAGCACCCGCTCCTTTGGCGGTTCGTGCAAGCTGACGTTGAAGAAGCGCAGACGCTGGCTCAGCTCGGGCCGCTGACGGACGAGCCGTACTGCCTGGGCAATCTCGTCGGCGGACAGCGGCTCCAGCGGATGGGCCAGGCGGGGGAGGTCGCGCGGAATGGTGGCCATTCGTCTCTTCCTTTCGCACAGTCCCGCGCGGCCCGGCGTCGCCGCGCGGGAGCGGGACGCGGGAGGATGGTAGGGCCGGCGGCCGCGCCCGTCAACTCGCGGAGCGGAGGGATCGTCGCTGCTGCGTGCCCGCGGGACGCAGATTAGCCGCTCACGCCTCCCCGGCGGCGAGCGCGCGGGCATGGGCGCTGATGGCGCGGTACGCCTGCTCCATCACGGTGGCGAAGTCGCGCTTGCTTTGCCAGAAGCTCGGCCGGCCGCGGCACTTGACCGGCAGAGCGTCCAGCGCGGGCGGCTCGAAGGAGAACGTCACCGCGTCCAGGTCCGCCGAGGTGGTCCAGAATGTGGCCGGAGCCAGCGGGAGCGAGGGCGCCTCAGCGGGTGGCGACACGGCCTCGGCAGTTCGCTCTACGGCTTCCGGTGCGGGCTCGGCCACCGCCACGCCCGCTCGCCGCACCCGCAGCGCCGCCGCGATCTGCTCCTTGGTCCGGCCGCGCAGGGTGAACAGGAGGAAGGGGTCGGCATTGAAGCGCTCGCCTAGCAGCTCGTGCACCGCCGCGACGTGCTTGCAGGGGTTGGCCCAGTCGGGGCAGGAGCAGGCGCTGCCGAGCTCGGCGCCCACGGCGGGGAAGAGGCTGGCGCCCGCCGCGGTGAAGCGCGGCTCGATGTCCTGGGGCATCTCCCCACTGAGCAGCCGGGCGGCGGAGATCGCCTGGGCGGCCAGCGCCTCGATCACCCGCTCCCACGCGGCGTCGCTGAGCTGCTGAAAGCGGATCGTCACCTTGTAGGGCGTGGGCCGGCTCCCCTGCACCAGCGCCTCGACGCCGCTTGGCCCCACCTCCAGCTTCAGCACCTGGCCCGAGCGGGCATAGCTGCGGCCGCGCGACAGGCGCCCGGGATCGACCAGCCGCTCCAGCGCCGCCACCCAGCGGCTCGCCCACCATGTCTGGCCGAACGTGCCGCGCTGCGTCTGCGCCTTGATCCCGTTCGTCGGGCGGCGGGGCGTCCGGCGCAGCGCGAACAGCGCCCGCAGCTCCTCCGTGCCCAGCTCGGTGATCCAGGCTTCGCTGGTACCGACGATGCTCTCCGCCAGTGCTCGCTTCCGCTGGATGCGCGGGTCCAGTGCATCCTCGAACGTCCCGACGCAGAGGAGCGTGTGGACCTGCACGTCGCGCCACTGGCCGATGCGGAAGGCGCGGTCGGTCGCCTGGTTCTCCACCGCCGGGTTCCACCAGCGGTCGAAGTGGAACACGGAGTTGGCGCGGGTGAGTTCAGCCCGGTGCTGCCCGCCTTGAGCGAGAGGAGGAACAGCCGCGGGCCGCGCGGGTCGTCCTGGAAGCGAACCACCATTCGGTCGCGCTCTCTGGCCGGGGTGCCGCCGTGGAGAAACCGCACCTCCTGACCCAGACGATCCTCCAGGTGCGCCTTCAGCAGTCGCCCCATCTCGGCGTACTGGGTGAAGATCAGTGCCCGGTCTCCCTCGGCGATCACCGCTTCCAGCATCTCGCTCAGCCGCTCCAGCGTGCCGCTGCGGCCGGCCAGGGCGCTGCCGTCGTGCAGGAACAGGGCTGGATGGTCGCACACCGGCTTGAGCGTGGTGAGGGTCGCCAGGATCAGGCCGCGGCGCTGGATCCCCTCCGCCGCTTCGATCTCTGCCAGCGATGCCTGCACCAACGCCTGCTCGAGCGTCGCCTGCTCCCGAGTGAGCGTGCACAAGACGGTCATCTCGTTCTTCTCGGGCAGGTCGGCGATGATCGAGCGGTCGGTCTTCACCCGGCGCAGGATGAACGGGCGACGAGCGCCGTGAGCCGCTCAGTCGCCCCGTCGTCGCGCACCCGCTCGATCGGCAGGGCGAAGCGGCGGCGGAACTCCTCGGCCGAGCCGAGAGAGCCGGGAGTGAGGAACGGGAAGATGCTCCACAGGTCGGCCAGGCGATTCTCGACCGGGGTGCCGGTGAGCGCCGCGCCAGTCCGCCGGCAGCGTGCGCGCCGTCTGCGCCGCCTTGGTCGCGGCGTTCTTGATGTTCTGCGCCTCGTCCAGCACCAGCGCGCTCCACGGGACGCGGCTCAGCTCCGCCTCGTCGCGGTGTAGCAGCGCGTAGGTGCTGATCACCACGTCGTACTCTCGGGCCAGCGCGGCGAACTCCTGGCGCGCCCGCCCGGCGCCATGGTGGACCAGCACCCGCAGCTCCGGCGCGAAGCGGGCCAGCTCGCGCCGCCAGTTGCCGACCACCGAGGTGGGGCAGACCAGCGGCGCCGGCGCGCGGACGCCGCCCGTAGCGCGCTGGTGGAGCAGCAGCGCGATGAGCTGCGGCGTCCTTGCCGAGCCCCATGTCGTCCGCCAGGTAGGCGCCCAGCCCGTAGCGGCGCAGGGTGGCCAGCCAGGCCAGGCCCACCTTCTGCTCGCCGCGCAACTGGCCGGCGAAGCCCGGCGGCTCCTGGGCCGGCTCGCGCGTCCCGCCGTCGCGCGGCTGCGCGAGCAGCTCGTCGATCCAGCCTTCGGCACTGACCTCCAGCACGGGCAGCCCCTGCGCCTCGTCCGGGCTCAGCACCAGCTTGAGCGCGTCCTGCAGCGACATCTCGCCGCCGCCCTCCTGCTGCCGGAACAGCGCCAGCGCCTGCTCGACCTGCTCCGGCTGGAGCTCGATCCACTGGCCGCGCACCTGCACCCGCGGCTGCTTCAGCCGCGCCAGCGCCGCGAACTCCTCCGGGGTCAGCGTCTGGTCACCGAGCGCTCCCTGCCAGTCATCCTGCACCAGCGACTCCCAGCCGAACGCGGCCGGCCCGCCCGCCTGCCCGGGAGCGCTCACGCTCCGCCCCAGCCGAATCCGAATCCCGACCTTCGACTCGATCGCCGGAACCAGTACCCCGAAGCCGTTCGCTTGCAGCAGCAGCGCCGCCTCTCGCAGGAACTGGTACGCCTCGTCCACGGTCAGCCGGCAGCCTCGCGGCGCCGGCTCGCTCAGGCTGCGCTCGAACGGCACAAACAGCCGCGCCGCCCGGCCCAGACCCGCCAGCAGCCGCTCCTGGGGCTGGTCGAAGCGGCGATTGAGGAAGCGCGCGGTGGCGCCGCGCTGCTGCCAGATCTCCGCGGCCGGCACCAGCAGGCTGGGATCGTCCGCCGCCTGCAACAGGTACTGCACCGTCCAGTCCGGGCCGGCCTCGGGCGGCTCCAGGCGGAAGCAGACCCGAAATGTCTCCTCCGCCGTGCCGTCGCCCGCCGCCTGCATCCAGATGCGGTACTGCTCCTGGAACGCGGCCAGCTCGCCGCTGGCAAGCTCCAGGCAGGGGTTCGGCGCACACAGCGCCGCGATCCAGGCGTCGGCGGGAGCGGCGCGGCGGGAGGGGCGCCGGGCGAGGCCAAGCACCCACGCCAGGTCGGTCCTGAGCGCGGCGCGCGCCACCCGTCGGCCAGCGCGTCGAGGTAGTCCTTCAGCAGCGCCCGCGGATGCGGCAGCGGCACTTCGGGACTGTCGGCGAGCGCCCGGGCGGCGGGCGGCATCGTGTCCGCCAGCGCGGCCAGCGGCTGCGCGTCCGCCGGCTCGTCCAGCACCACGCGCCAGCGCGCCGCCAGTGTCACCCCACACGACCCGTCGTGTGGGGACCCCGCCAGCCCTGCCCGCTCCTCTGCCAGCGTCGGCATCAGCCGCTGCCGGGCCAGCAGATCCAGCCCGAAGCGCGTGGCGACGACCCAGAAGCGCAGATCATCCCCGAGGGCGACCTGGGTCGTATCGGCCTGGTCGCCCAGCGTTAGCAGCAGCTCCGCCGCGTCCGCCGCCTCGAACCGCAGCCCGGGCAGCACCCAGGACAGCAGGCTGGGCGGCGCGCCCTCGGGAGGCGCGTCGCCACCGAGCGGCGGGGATGCCAGCGGCCGGCTCGCGCTGTTGGGGAGCTGCGCCTATGCCTGGTGGGCCTGGCCGGCGGGGCAGATCGCCGGGCGGCACAGGGTGGCGAGCAGGTCGGCCAGCGGGTCTGGCCCGGCCGCGAAGGGGTGACGCTGGGCCCGGCCTCCCGTGGCACCTGGCCGGCGCCGGAAGCCTCGGGGCGATTCGCCCACCTCAGCCCAGACAAACAGCCCCCGGGTCGAGGGGAGCCAGGCGGCGTGCACAGCAGATCTCATAGTCCCACGGTGCGCTCGGCACAGGTCAGCACTCGCTGGGCGAGCGGGGCAGCGAGGGGTGCCCGCGTCCGGGAGCATACACCCAGGTAGAGTAGACGCTCCACACAGGGGGCGCGCGCTCGCGGGGCGAGGCTGACCGCCTACAATTGGCGCCAGAGCCTTACGACAGGAGCAGAGGATGGGATCGCTGAAGGGCACGGTCGCGATCGTCACCGGGGCGACCAGCGGCATCGGCGCCGCGACCGCGGTGGCGCTGGCCCAGGCCGGGGCGCACCTGACGCTGGTGGGGCGACGCGCGCAGTTGCTGGACGAGGCGGCGGAGAAGGCCCGGACCTACGGGGTGCAGGTCCTGACGCAGCCACTGGATGTGACCGACCTGGCGGCGGTCGAGCGCTGCGTCGCGCAGACGCGCGAGCGCTTCGGCCGGCTCGATCTGCTCGCCCACGTCGCGGGGATCAACACCCCCAAGCGCAACCTGCGCGACATCTCCCCGGAAGACTGGCGGCGCGTGCTGGACGTGAACCTGACCGGGGTCTTCTACTTCGTCCGCGCTGTGCTGCCGATCTTCCGCGAGGCGAAACGGGGGAGCATCGTCATCGTCGGCTCGGACTCCGGCCTGACGACCAGCGAGCTGGCCGGGGTGGCCTACTGTGCCTCCAAGTTCGGCGTGACCTCGCTGGTGCATTCGATCAACCTGGAGGAGCGGCGCAACGGCGTGCGGGCCTGCGCGATCCAGGCCGGCGAGGTGGAGACGCCGATCATGGAGTTCCGTCCCGAGCCGCCCCCGGCCGAGCGCCGCGCCCTGATGCTGCGGGCGGAGGATGTGGCCGCCGCCATCGTGTATGCTGCCAGCCAGCCGCCCCACGTCAACGTCGAGCAGATTATCATCCGCCCCACCCTCGACAAGCCGTATCCGGAGGCGCAGGAACTGCTCGCCCGCTGGCGCCAGGGGTAGCCTCCACGGCAGAGGCTGGCCGATTCACCTGCGCGCTGGCGCGTGGCGAAGGGCGCGCCGCCAGCGCGCAGCCGTCCGCGGGAGCTTCAGCCCGGGGGCGCGGGCGAAGTGCCTGGTGGCGCGGGGCGAAGCAATCCTGGAGAATCCCTGTTGCGCCACATCCATGCGGCCGAGGGGCAGGGCAGGGTGGGCGCCCTTGCCCCTGCCCCTCACTCACCCGAACGGAGGAGTCTAGTGCGCCGCGACCGTCTCCGGCTCGCCGGTCAGGTCGCGGAGCTGGGGCATGACCTTGGTGGCGAGCAGCTCCATCGAGTGCCGCCAGCGGGGGCCATTCTCGCCCTCCCAATCGTAGCACAGCATCAGCACTCCGCCGAAGCCACCCACCGCCTCGTACAGCTCCCGGAGCTGCTGCGCGACGCTGTCCGGGCTGCCGACGATCGCGCGCGTCTTGAGGATGTGCTCGACCGTCACGTCCTCGTCCCGCATGTCCGGGCTGTCTTTCCAGAGGCCGGCCTGGCCGAAGGACTTCACCAGCGGGAAGAAGTAGTGTTCGTAGGCGTAGGCCAGCGAGCTCTCGCGCACCTCGCGCTGCGCCTGCTCGTCCGTGTCCGCCACGTAGATGTCGCGGCAGATCCGCCAATCGGAGCGGCGGGGCTTCTGGGCGTTGGCCAGCGCCTCCTCCTCGTAGGCGTTCCAGTGGCCGCGCAGGTCCTGCACGTTGACGAAGTGGATCGACATCGGGATCCAGCCGTGCTCCCCGGCCCAGCGCAGCGTGGTGCTCGACCGCGAGAGCCCGGCCACCGCGATCGGTGGATGCGGCCGCTGGTAGGGCTTCATGTGCAGCCCGATCCCGCGCCACTCT